>VAPB010846430.1_pt1 | contig 14500 bp, 8 predicted proteins | sample 3395101 | NCBI WGS metagenome assembly VAPB01 (sample SAMN08290433, study PRJNA428436) | hydrothermal vent metagenome | isolation source: Deep-sea hydrothermal vent chimney | place: Indian Ocean: Southwest Indian Ridge | reverse complement strand
GATTAGTAAGTAGGAGATAAACAACAGTGAGATGTAGGGGCGACCCACCTGTCTTGAGTAGCTGATGTGAAACTTCAGCGTATCGAAAGAGCGGGTCGCCCTTTTTTTATCCTGTCATTGCGAGGAGGGCAAAGCCCAACGCGGCAATCTCCTGTTTGTTCGGACATTAAAGCAGGAGCGCCTGTCTTGAGCTCAGTCGAAAGGCCAGCTCCTACGATTTATTATGCCCGGGAGAGTTAAAACTCTCCCTAGAGCAAGGAAATCGTCCCTCAACTTTTCAGGAGATTGCTTCGTACGCTGCGCTTCCTCGCAAAGACAGAAGTGTCAGGGATTCACAATCACAAACATGAACCCACCATAACTTGATAAAGCAAAACTGGCATTCTACGTATGAATGCCAGTTTTGTTTTACTAACTCGGAATGATCTACAATCGGGGGAATCGCCTGAGAATGGTAGCGGTATCAGGAAGAGCTACCCTTTCTCCATAACTCAAGTCCGTTAACTCGGTTCCTTTGCGTTTCTCAACATCTTGATAGATATTCAGCAGGGTTCCCTTTTTAGCATTGCGCTTATCAAGATATGCTTGACCAAGGAAATAACCTTCACTGTCGTTAGCGCAGCTGGTTACTTTGCCTATTACCCTGCCCCCCTCATCCATCACCGGATCGCCGTAATGAGCTTTGCGGACCCGTTTTTCGCTGAACCGGAAACGGACTACAACCTTCTCCCTCTCTTGTTCCTGAGCTAGAAAAGCATCCCTGCCTATAAACCAGGGTTTATTGATTTTCACATAAGAACTAAAACCTGCTCCGCCAACACTGATATTCAGTTCGCCAGCCATTTCGTTACCATACAAAGGAAGGCCCGCCTCTGTCCGAAGAGAATCCCTGGCACCCAAGCCAATGGGTTTGATACCAAATGGTTTTCCAATTTCAAGCAGTTTTCTAAACAATTTCTCTGCCAGATCCGGATGGACGAAGATTTCAAAAGCCAGGCGCTCCCCAGTATACCCGGTCCGGGAAACAACCAGGTCATATTCTCCGCTTTTTACTTCGCACAATTCTGCCCAGCGTAAATGATTGATCTTTCTTTCATCATCCTGGGTAAAACCAAGAGCAAGTAAAATATCACGGGATCGGGGACCCTGAAGCGCCAAGTCAACTAGCTGATCTTTTCCTTCTTTGGGATCCTTCAAATTCCTGAGAATTGTTCCACGGCCATAAACCTTGCTCCAGGGACGCACATTATCAATTTTTACTACACCTGCCTTGACATCATTGAGCCACTTCCAGACCTTTCTTTCATTGGATGCATTTACAACAATCATATACTCAAGACCAAAGCGGTGGTAAATAATTGTGTCATCTAATACATTTCCATCGGGATCCAAAAAATGGGTGTAAGCTGCTTCCCCAGCGGCAAGGGAAGAAATATCATTTCCAACGACACTATCCAGGAATGCCATTGCATCTGGTCCCTCAGCCTGGAAAACTCCCATATGGGTGACATCAAATATCCCAGCATTTTCTCTGACAGCATTATGTTCTTCCAGAACCGAATCATATCGAACTGGCATTTCCCATCCCGCAAACGGAACCATCCTGGCTCCCAGTTCCTGGTGAAGGTCATATAAGGTTGTTCGTTTAATGGACTCTTCTTCTGGTTCTTCCCATTTGAAATCAGGCAGCGCTTCCCCCTGCCCTTCCTTCATTCCCAGGTAAAAAGGTTTATCCTTACCATAAGGATCACCTTCAATCATCGAATCATATTCTCGATCAGATTCCCGGACAATAACCGGACCAGGGATTTTTCTCATGATATCATCATCAACTTTGATATATCCATCTGATACAGCTCTAAGCCAGGTTAATACAAGTCCGGCTTTCTCAGCCGGCACTGTCAGGTGGAAACTCTGCAGTTCATCACAGGTGACCATGGCAGGAACATCTTCTTCAGAGGTATAGAGGATTGTCGGTTGATTATTACCGCATTCCATGGATTCAATGTCACTGCTCACTATATAATCCAGGAATTCTCTTGATTTATCCCCGCTGATTATGTACGAGGATGTGGACTGCGATTCATCAGCTTCGTCGTCCAAATAGTAAAAATGCGGGTATCCATGTTTGGTGACTTTATAATCATTACCTGCGCTTTCTGCCAGATCACGAATTTTCAATTTAGTTTCTTCGAGAATTTTAAAATCGACCTTTGCCCTTAATTTGCGTCCCTGGTAATAGGGCTCACACGAAAACAGGATGTCAGCGATCATATCTGCAACTTGCCGGGTCTCCCCTTCCTTTAATCCCCGCTGAGTGATCCAGGGAGTGCCCAATCTTACTCCTGATGGATTAAGCGCAGAAGTATCTCCGGGGATGGTATTCCGATTAGTTACAATACCAGCCACGTCAAGAATTCTGGCAGCCAGGTCCCCGCTCAGCCAGGCACCGTCCTTGCCTTTGACTGATTTTGTATCAATATTCGTTAGATGGGTATTGGTTCCTCCAAAGGGAATCCTGAAACCGCGCTCCTCCAATCGGTCATTCAACACCTTACAGTTAATAACGATCTGCTTCATCATTTCTTTGAATTGATCGGTTTGAGCCAATTTAAAAGCGATTGCCATCGCACCAAAAACATTCACATGGGGGCCGCCTTGCTCACCCGGAAAAACTGCCCGGTTAATTTTATTCATAACATCCAGGTCTGTGCTCATTAGTATTGCACCCCGGGGTCCCATTAATGTTTTGTGTGTTGTTGTGGAAATGATATGAGCCTGACCAATTGGTGAGGGATATTCTCCAGCAATAATTAATCCCGAAACATGAGATATATCTGCCAGAAGGTATGCTCCAACCTTGTCAGCGATATTTCTAAATCTCTCCCAATCCATCTGCCAGGAATAGGATGAAACTCCGGCGATGATCATCTTCGGTTGGTGCTGAAGGGCAAGCTTTTCTACTTCGTCATAGTCAATCTTTTCTGTTTCTGGGTTCACAGAGTAGGAAACAATATTGTAAAACTCACCTGAACGGTTCACTCGCGAACCATGGGACAAATGACCTCCGTGCAGCAGGTTCATGCCCATTACAGTATCACCAAGATTAACCAATCCATGGTAAACCGCATTATTGGCTGGTCCACCTGAGAGGGGCTGGACGTTCACATATATATCAAGGGCTGTTTTATCCTTAGTCGCAAATGCCTCGGCCGCCCGCTGGCCTGCTATACCTTCCAGGATATCCGCATATTCAACACCTTTATAATAGCGGTCATCTGAAAAACGGCGGTACTCAGTTAACATTTTGTCATAATCAAATAATTCATCTTCAGATAATCCACCAGTCAAGTTGAAGGAATACCCCTCAGCATAAATATTATGGAAACCGGATCCAAGTGCTCGCCGAATAGCTTTGGGGGTCAAGCTTTCACTGGGAATGAGAATAAGCCTGCGATACTGCCTCTCCTCTTCGATGCGGATCAATTCATATAATTTTGGATCAACATCCTTGATGTTTCCACGCACTAAAAAATCATCCATTATCTGCTCCCAACAAAAAAGTTATTTATTCCAATCCACCATAACAAGAACATGGGTTACATTGTATTTCGTCAAAAAACTATTATACAACATGCATCAATAGCATTTCCCTCTATAACAAACATTTAACGCAGTTTTTATAAACATCCCTCTCAGGCAGCTTTGTTGTTTTCGTTCAATCCTTGTTTTTCCCTTGTTGCCTCATAAACAAATAACCTATTGCAGATACCAGAATTGTCAGACCGGAAAGAATCCAGGTTGATGAGGGTACTCTGATCCAGGGTCGAATCGAGAGAAATTGGGAAGCATCCCTGGCTAATAATCGTTATAAAAATGTTGTCCCACTTCGGGGGTTGCCTATGATAAATACCGGCTCTTTGATTTTAATCCCATGATATCCAGGAAAAAACAGCTCATCCAGATATAAACCAACCCAGATAATTAGCTGGGCTGGAAGATATATGGCCATTAAAGTTAGCAAAACACCAAGTCGTTTTGCAGTAAGCCTGAAATGCGTGCCTCTATTATGGAAGAAGGAGATATACAAAAACCGTCTGAATGCCTTTCCATTACGATAAGACATTGTTTAGTCTCTCTCGTTTAGATTTTTCCCAAACCTCTTAGAACTCGCTCTGGCGTTAATGGAAAATCGTCAAACCAGATCCCAGTGGCATCATGAACAGCAGCGGTAACTGCAGGAGCCAGAGAAATGTATGGCATCTCAGCAACACCCAGGGCTCCAAAAGGACCGTTTGGATCAGGATTTTCCAATATTATGGACTCCATCACGGGCGGTACGTCCTGAACAGTAGGGATCAGATATGTTGAGAATTTATCCGTCTTCACGTAGCCATCTTCTTCAAGATAGTTCTCTGTCAGAACATAACCAAGGGCTTGAATAACCCCTCCTTCGATCTGGCCAACCAACTGGGCGGGATTAATAGCCTTCCCCACATCATGAGCTGAGAATACCTTTTCCACAATGATCTGACCGGTTTCTGTATCTACAATCAACTCAACTGCCTGGGCAACATAACCATAGGCAAAATTGGGCTTTGAGGAGCCAGTATCCGGATCAAATTTAGTTGTTTTTGGGGCTAAATACTGGTAAGTGGCAACCGCAGGTCTTTCTTCATCATGCCATTTTTCCAGTGCACCTTCGGCTGCTCCGACAACACTGTTTCCAGCCATAAAGGTCATCCGGGAGGCAGAGACACTGCCAGAGTCTCTGGTCTCTCCCGTATCAGCGCTGATGATGCGAACTTTATCTACCGGTACATTCAATGCTTCAGCAGTCATTTGCACAATGGCTGTATGGGTTCCCTGGCCTACTTCCGCGGCAGCATGCCGGACAATGACTTCTTCTATATTTTTTGACCCATGGATCTCAACAGTTGCCCAGGCGTTTTCCTGATAACCACTGGAAAAGCCAACATTCTTGAGCCCACATGCAAATCCTATGCCTCGCTTATACACTCCCCTGCTTTTACCAGGTGATTTCCTAACCCATTTGTTTTTTTCCTGTTTCCAGAAGGATTTCTCCGCACAGCTTTGAAGAACCTGGGAAACATTTACAATTCCCGGAAGTGGCGATTGGACTGATGATAATGCTCCTTTTGTCAAGGCGTTTTTCAGCCGCAGGGCAATTGGATCCATATTCAGTTTTTCTGCCAGTTTATTCATCTGGCTTTCAGCGGCAAATGCTCCCTGAGGTCCGCCAAAACCCCGAAAAGCTCCCCCGGGAACTTTATTGGTGGCGACAGCCCGGGAATCAACCTTTACGTTCGGTATATCATAAGGACCTGTACAATTGATGGTTGCATTACCCAGGACCTTATTCGAGGTGTACATATATGCGCCGCCATCCGCAGTGATATCTACCTCTGCTGCCAGAAGTTTCCCATCCCGGGAGGCAGCCCAGCGGGTTTTTATATGGTAGGCGTGGCGTTTATGATGACCAATAATCGATTCTTCCCGACTCCAGACTATTCTTACAGGACGATTTATGCCCTTTTCGCGCAAACGCAGAACCGCTAATCCTAATACTATCTGGACAGATATATCCTCTCGTCCCCCAAACGCGCCGCCAATAGCAGGATGGATCACCCGAACCTGATCTATCTCCAATCCAAGCGAATGAGCAATTTGTTCCTGCTCCTCATGGGCCCACTGCCCCCCGACTGCAACAGCAATTCTTCCCTGTTCATCGTAATATGCTATCCCGGCTTCTGGCTCCAAGTAGGCATGTTCCTGTACCGGTGTGTGATATTCTCCTTCAATGATCACATCGGCGTCGAGGAAGGCTTTTTCAGGATCACCTTTTCTAATCCGATAGCTCTGATAAATATTGCTTTTTTTATCAGGATGCAGCAAAAGAGCCCCGTCTTTCGCAGCTTCAAACGGATCCAGAATAACAGGGAGATCTTTATATTCCACGTCAATCAGCTTACAGGCTGCAGAGGCAATCTCCCCTGTTTCTGCAACTACCGCGGCTACCTGATCACCAACAAATCGTACTCTATCGGCGTATTCGATCCCGGAGCCAGGTCCACATAATACTGGCTGATCTGCAACTTGCAGGCCATACTCATTTTTTGGAACATCTACAGCTGTCAGGACCAGAACAACACCTTCCAGGGCAGCGGCTTTTCTGGTATCAATGGATTTCACAATTGCATGAGGTCTGCCCGCAAATAACAATTTCATGGATAACATTTCTGGAAGAACCAGGTCTCCAGAATAGTCGGCTTTTCCTGTTACCTTGTCAAGGGCATCGATCCGTATATGTGAAATTCCAATTGAGCTCATATTTAAACCTTTTAACTACCAAAACATGTGTTTCTATGACAAACGATCCTTCTCTAACTTGAGGATCCTTTTTATTACCGCTATTGAACATGCATAGGTTGGGTCCATGCCATAATAAGACAGGGTTCCGGCACCCAGATTTTTCCCTTTGCTGAGCGGTCGGTCAGAAGCATAGTGGAGAATACCCAGATCAAATGGCAGCCGATCCAGATTTACAATCTCATCTACTGGGTGACGTTTGGGCCTGAACATTTCAAAAACAGCCGATAGATAAGGGCCTGCTTCCATCTCAATACCGGTGTAACCCTCCCTGTAGAACACATCCATATATGTCGGATTTTGAAGGAAAGTACCCTGAACAGTAACCGCCTTTTGATTGTCAAGCACTGTCCCATATACAAGATGAGGGCTTACATCCCGGGCTTGAAAAGAACGTGGACATAAGTAGGTATTGCGGGAGTGTTCATCATGAATTACGTAGGGAATCATCACATCACCTACCACACCATTTAGAGTGGCCGCTTTTCCAAGACAATAAACTCCCAAGACTCTACCCGCATTCTCGGCTACTTCCATCAATATGTTATAGGCTGCCAATCCCAAAGGGTAATCAATATTCAGGATCAAGGCATCACTGCTCTTTAGAAATCCCAAATCCTCCTGATCATCTGTAATCCGGGGATCCATCCAATCGGGATTCAAACTTGATAAACGAAGAACCTGTGCATCAACATCAAAGGAATGTTCACTGTCGATCCTGTGAATTCCAATTGAGGCCTCGTGTTCATTTCTCCTTGATAAAATATCCCCTGTTTTAGGTTCTTGCAAATATTTCTTCAATGCGTAATACCAGAAATTTTCCTGACTCGATGGGACCTTATGAGTCTGTATTTGCCGCCACTCATCAATTAATTCTTCCTGATCTGCATCAATTAAGTATTGATTGATTTCTTTCTGGCTTAACAGGGCAAAACCGGAAAGCAGATTGGCAATGCTGTGGGTATTGCTGGATATAAAATAAATCGGCTGAGACGTTAGATCTGGTACGCGGTCAGCAATAGCCTTCCACCAGGCATTTGTCGCTCGGTTGTATTCAATCAAGGATCCATTTAGCAATCTGACCTGAAATTTAATTTCATTCTTTTTGATATCTAGGACCATGTCCACAAAATGGTTTCCACAAATTGAGCGCCAGCGAGTCAAATCTCCCTCTGACATCATTAAAGCTTCAGCCAGGTTGTACCAGGTATCTTGTTGTTTATGAGCCTGGGATAGATCAATATCATCAGGCAGATGCTGCAGCAACCGGTGTAATTTATTCCATTCAATTTGATAAGCTGTTAGCATTGGAATAACATCATCAATATCGGAACGACTGGCGATGATACAGGCCAGAGTTTGCATTTCCTGATTATAGAAACAGCGCCTGCGACGAGCTTTTCCTTTGACTTGTTCCCAGGACCAGACATTTCCCATTCCTGCTTCCTGAAATACTGCTCCATTCTGTCCCAGAATGATCTCTTTGGTTTCTCTTATACAATCCGGAAGCCTCAAGAGAGAGTAGATAAAAGCAGTCATATCCGGCGCTCTGTCCCGGGCGTGCTGATGAAGCAGAGAGGACATACCGGCATGAACCTCTTCCAAGGATCGAATTTGCACTGCGTCAGATGATCTCAGCAAAGAATAATACGTCCGCTGGTATAAATCAACTTCCTCGGATGCTGTATAAGGTACAGTTCGTTCCATAATTTTATTCCTTAATTGCTCTCAAATGAATGTTCCGTAATATTTTTTATCATCGAGTATCCTTCCAAAGAGGATGAATATTCCTTTTTTAATTTCTCTGCTTGCTGTCCCATATCTTCCAGAGAATAGTTATTATCACTGATATAGTTTTTAGATTTGATTGTTTCTGCATCAAGTATCTCAAGAAACTCATTGGATAAACACAATCCAAATTGATGGTAAACCCGGGTTATTTCCCGTTTAGGATCATCAACCATATCTTCAAAGAGAACAACGCAGTAACGATCTTCAGGGAGTGCTTTCAAATGTTCATGTGGGTATGAGTACCAATGATGAGCATATTCTTTAACAATTTCCTTCATGGGATAAGTTTCCCGGGGTGACCCATAAGCCATCCAACTGCTTGCCCACAGATTGATAGATGAAGGAATCATCTGCTCTGGTCGACGGACCAGGTTTATAAATCTTGCTTTAGGAAAATGCTCCAGTAATGTGTTTACCGCCGGAGAAAAGTCCGGGTTCTTAGACAGGTATAGGCAATCCGTTTGCATATATAAGTGACGTTGGATAACACCTCGATAATATGCGAAATGGCTTTTACGTTCCCGATCTGAAACCATCTGATCATAATAGACATATTTTTTAACATGTTCCGGGAATGGGAAGACTGCAAACAGGTTAAATGAAGACCAGGTATGGTAAAAAAGCTGTGAATCCTGTTCAAAAGTATATAAACCGGTTTTATGCGTGGAGTAAATATCATTCATCAGTTGATCAAAAGAATCAACAGCTTTTTGAACCGGGCTGCCAACCAATTCACTCAACCTCAAAATAAAACGTATTAATTTCCTGTGTACAATCGCAGGAGCAAAATAAATTTCCCAGCCTTTTAAACAAGTAAATTGTTGATCGCTGAGAAGCAAACGGTGAAAAAATGTTGATCCAGACCGGTAATTTCCAATGATAAATATTGGATCGGGTGAAGTTACATTCTTAAATTCTGGATAAAACAGCTTGTCAAGCGCTAAACCAAACCTAATATAGAGATTCCAAAACGGGAAACCTAAAAATAAAAACAATAAAAGAAACACCCGTTTAGCAGATAACCTCGCGGGTGTTCCCTTGGATCGAAACAGGCTAACGTAAAAGTCTTTTAAATATGATATTAGATTAAAGGGCATATCAAACCAACATAAAATGTAAACCCATCTGTCCTCGTTTTTCAGATTATGAAATACCGCCTAAGATAAAAGATCCATCTCAGGGGTTCTTATTTCAACAACTTGAAAAGATCGCGAGGGCGGGTAACCTTATAAATAATTGAATATACAACCGTGATAATGCCAAAGCCGATCATTATCAGGAAAAAGGCGACAGTTAGCTCTGCGTATAAATCAGGAGCCCAGGATACTCCTCCCCGAATTTCCGCAGGAACCACAACCCATCCCTTGGTTTTATTTGCCTCTACAAGGAGATTGGCTCCGGCATAAGACATGACAGATACCACTCCCATTAAAAGGAAACCAATACCTCTCCAGATCGGATGAACACTTTCAGATGCATCTTTTACATCACGTTGATATTGCTGATATCGTCCCATCAGGCACCTTCTTTTATACTAGCATCCTCAATAGCTTTTACGATTTTATAATAACCTGTACACCGACACAAATTTCCAGATATCGCCGTTTTTATTTGATCTTGTGTGGGATTTGGAACTTCCTCCAGCAGCTTAGCAGCTGACATGACAAATCCCGGCGTACAATAACCGCATTGAATAGCACCTTCATTAATGAATGTTTCCTGAACCGCGTGAAGATGTTCGGCATCTCCTATTCCCTCTATTGTAACAATATTTGCCCGATGTGCCCTGGGAGCAGGTATCAGGCAGGACATTACCGCTTGACCATCAAGGAATATTGTACACGCTCCACATTCACCTTCTTCGCAGCCAACTTTAGATCCTGTCAGACCGGCAAAATCGCGCAGCAAGTGAAGAATAGTTTTATTATGACCTTCAGTAAAGGTGTATTCCTCCCCATTAATATTAGTAATAATGGGTGTTTTTCCGGGAATTAAGGGGTCTTCTCCGATGGTTTCAGGCGCAACACTTGTGAAGCTGTCCAGTAAAACCGGATCATCCGGCAATCTTGATTGGACTTCACCCTTTTTTATTTGGGACAAAGCCCGTTGGACCAAAACCCTGGTTATTTCACGCCGATAAGCAGCAGATCCCCGAATATCATCAATGGGTTGGGCTGTTTCCATGGCTAATTCGGCTGCTTTTTGAATATGTCCCTCAGAGAGGTCTTTTCCAACCAGGTATTCTTCTGCTTTTTCTGCGGGAATAATTGTGGGAGCAACTGCCCCCAGTGTAATTCTAGCCGCAGTTATGATCTCATCTTCAATAGTCAGAATTGCCGCCATGCTTACAAGGGAGATTGCCTGGGCTTTGCGGAGCCCCAGTTTTAGATATGTCCCAACCTGTGTGTCACGCATTTTCGGGAAGATAACTTCCCGAACCAGTTCATCCGGCTTAAGGATATGTTTCCGGACACCCGTATAAAAATCCGGCAGCTTGATAGTTCTTTCATCATCAATAGATTGAACAACCAGCTCTGCATCCAGGGCAAACAGGGGAACAATCGTATCGTTTGCCGGTGATGCGGTTACCAAATTACCAATAACGGTCCCTGTATTTCTGATCTGAGGAGCGCCGATTTCCCAGGATGCCAGCGCCAGGGGCAGTGCATGATTGCGGATCAGATCAGAAGCAAGACATTGATTATGGCTGACACCTGCGCCGATGTGAATGTTTCCCTCATCATCAAGAGTAATTTTCGATAAACTTTCCACTCGAGAAATATCAATCAGGGTCGTTATATCCCGGTGGACTCCATGGCGCATTTCCAACACAAGATCCGTACCACCAGCGATGATCCTGGCGTGTCCCTTTTTTTCTGCCAGAAGTGAGAGTATTTGTTCGATAGAGACTGCATTGATATACTCTTTCCACATATAAATTAACTCCTGAATTTGGTTAGTACCTGCTGCTATTCAGGTCTTGTTTCTGTTACTCTTTTATTTGAGATTATTTCTGCCAGGATACTGAGTGCAATTTCTTCCGGTGTTTCAGCCCCTATCTTCAGTCCGATGGGAGCGTGGATTTTCTTTAAGTTGTCTTTATTAACACCAGATTCAATTAACTGTTCCTTGGTCAATTTCCAGCGCCTTTTTGAACTGATCACGCCAATATATGCTGTTGGTATCGCCAGTAGCTTAGGAAGTCCATTAATATCAACTTTCTGATTGCGGGTGGCCAATACGACAGCAGCACTTGCAGGAATCTGGTACTTTTCAGGCAGTTCTGCAAGCGGACAGTGAAAGTACTCATCTGCCCCCGGAACAAGATCTGGGGAACAGAATTCTTTCCTATCATCGTTCAAAATGACTCTGAACCCAAGCCATTTTGCGAGGAATACAACCGCCTTGCCCACATGTCCACCGCCGATTACCACCAGCTCTTCAGGTTTATCGATAGGATCCACAAAAATCTCCAGGGATCCCCCACAAATTCCAGGATCACCTTGATCAGGATCAATCAAATCATATGAGATTATCCTTGATTTTCCTGATTTTATGGAATTCAAGGCTTCCTGTATTACTCTTGCCTCAACTTCTCCCCCTCCCACAGTGCCCACAATCGAACCGTTCTCAAAAACCAGCATCTTGCTGCCTTCTTTTCTCGGCGTAGATCCCTTTGTTTTGATAATCGTACAGAGGGCTCCTGAAGTACCAGTCCGTTTTATATCAGCAAGCGCATTAAAAACGTCATCCATAAGATTATTATGTTTCCAATAGACTCAATATAACCGGGAGCAGCTGCTTCTTGCGTGAAACGACACCTTTGGCAAACCTGGTTCCATCTGAACTAGCAGGATATGGCAGATCATCAAAGCTAGGTGGAGGGTTGATAAATATCAATCGGCTCGATCCCTGGACCACGTCAGTTACCATCAACATTGTAAAATCTAGCCCACGGCTTACGCGAAATCTTTCCAGGGCAGATTTCAATTCTTCAAGGTGTTTATCGACCTGCAGCAGATCGGTGACCTCTGCCTGAGCAATTGCAAATTTAAGCTCACCGGATGAATATGTTTTTGTATCTGATGTGACTATTTCATCAGGGTCACGGTTGGATAATCCCGCACCTGCTTTTAGAACAGCCTCTCCAAAGCTATCAATAGTTTCCCCTTTTAACGGGCTGTTGGCTGAAAACGCCCATCTTCCGATCCGGCCTGCTGCCCGTCTGTCGCGTTCAGTAGTCGTTGGTGAACTGAAAAACAGGGTATCAGAAAAAATTCCAGCCAGCAGAATTCCTGCAATTTCTGGCGGCGCACTTAAGCCAGCTTCCAGGATGCGTTCAGCGATAATCGTGCTGGTACTGCCTACAACTTCAGTGGTAAACCGAATAGGTGCTCTTGTAAAAGGATTACCAAGTTTGTGGTGGTCAATTATCTCCAGAAGTTCTGCTTCCTCTAATGCACCAACCGCTTGTTCACGTTCATTATGATCAACCAGTACTACTCTCAGTCGGGGAGGATTCAGAATATCACGCTGTCTGGAAAGTCCCACATAATGGCCATTATCATCAACTACGAAGAAGTAATTTCGTTCTTGCCTTAAGATCCGGTTCACTCCATCCCGAATTCGACTTCCGGCTTTAAATTGCGGTACTCCTACATCAGCCGCTTCCAGACATGGCACATCCAGAAGCTCGGCGATGCGCATATCCTGCCGCTCAGGATGGGGGCCAACATGCTCCGATAAGAATGAAAACAGGGTCAATCCTGTTATTAATCCATAAGGAGTTCCATCTTCGTTGACAATAGCGGCAACACCACCGGTCCGGCTGGCGATATCCCAGGCATTTCTGAGGGGCTCATCAGGAGTGGTTGAATCTAAACGTCTGGCAACCGCCTCAAATCTGGGTGAGACATCAGTTAACAAACAAGGAGCTTCGATATTTAAACGATCTAATACCCAAGTCGTTTGGGGATTAATTGAACCAGCCCTGGCAGCGGTTGCATCCATACCATCTCGTTCTCTCAGCAGCCAGGCATAACCTATTGCAGAAGCTATTGAGTCTGTGTCAGGGTTTACGTGTCCAATCACAAAAGTATTGTTTTCCATAACAAATTCCAGTCGATCTAGACGAGTTCTTAAGGACTTTTTCTGATAAAGTTGATAATAATATAACAGCTAAATTATAACAGATTGAAAATGATAACACTTTGTGAGGAGAGGCCAGCTTTCTTACAAAAAAACCCGGGAATAATGAGTCCCGGGTTTTGATATTTCATCTGAAATTGATCATTCGTCCTGTAATTTTTGCCAAATCCTCTCTGGAGTGACAGGAATTTGATCAACATTCACTCCACAAGCGTTATAAACTGCGTTACCAACCGCAGGAGCAACTCCATCGAGAGGGATTTCAGCAACCGCTTTTACACCAAAGGGATGGGAGGGCTCAAAAGTTTCAATGAAAATGGTTTCCAGGTCAGGCATTTCATGGGCTTCAAAAATATGGTAATCCCTGAAATTCTTTTCCCGGGGTCTGCCTTTACCATCATAGAGCATTTCTTCTGACACAGCATAACCAAGTGCCTGGGTCATTCCTCCTTCGACTTGTCCGGAAGCTGTTGCAGGGTTAACGATCACACCTGCATCAACTGCCATTACCAGCCTGTCCACAACCACCTGGCCGGTCTCGATGTCGACTGTGACTTCAGCAAATTGAGCTGCAAATGGCGGGGGAGAAACAGGTGACATGTAGGATCCCACTGCCATGATCTGTTCCTGATTGGCATGATGCAAAGAATGTAAGGCAATTTCCTGCAATGATACGGTCTGACCGTCCGCTGCCATAGCGCAGCGGTTGCCGATCTCTATCTCCGAAACCTGGTAATCAACACCCTTCTTACGTTCAGTGAGGATCATCACTGCTCTCGCTCTGATCCGGTCCGCAACTTTATTCGCAGCATCAACAACTGCAGCGCCCGAGATATAAGTTGTGCTGGATGCATAGGCGCCTTTATCGAATGGCGTGAAATCTGTATCCGAGGAATATACAATCATATCCTCCAAAGGAACTCCCAGGATCTCTGCAGCCATCTGTCCCAGGACAGTGTCTGAACCTGTTCCCAGGTCAGTTGCGCCCACCAGTAGATTAAATGATCCGTCATCATTTAATTTGATACTTGCTCCACCCATATCAAGATATGGAATAGCTGTCCCCTGCATGACCAGGGCAACACCCAGTCCTTTCCTTAAGTATGGTTTCCCTGGAACATTTTTCCAGCTTTCATCAGCTATTTTTTTATCCCAGCCAATAGCTGCTTTC
>VAPB010181492.1_pt1 | contig 14511 bp, 11 predicted proteins | sample 3395101 | NCBI WGS metagenome assembly VAPB01 (sample SAMN08290433, study PRJNA428436) | hydrothermal vent metagenome | isolation source: Deep-sea hydrothermal vent chimney | place: Indian Ocean: Southwest Indian Ridge | reverse complement strand
GGCACTGAGGAAATTCCCGCCCGGTTCATACCCGGGGGTATGAGGTCCTTGAAAGAAGGGATTGAAAAGCTTCTTGATGATAACCGCATTGATTTTGATGGCACGCATGAATATGGGACACCGAGAAGACTATCGGTGTTTATAGAAAACGTTTCAGAACGGCAAAAGGGAAGGACTGTAGAAGTCCTGGGGCCCCCGAAGAAAATCGGAATGGATGCAAAAGGCAATTTCACTTCCGCGGCTGCCGGCTTTGCCCGCTCCCAGAAAATAGACATATCCAACCTTTGCGTCACAACTACCGACCGCGGAGAGTACATTTCAGCCACTGTTAATGAACCCGCAAACGATACGGTTGACGTCCTTGCAGAGACACTGCCTAAACTTATTTCATCACTGCCCTTTCCAAAATCAATGCGCTGGGGCAGCGGCAGTCTGAAATTTGTGCGGCCTATTCACTGGATTACGTCAGTGTTCGGCGAGACAATAATACCTCTTGAGATTGACGGTATAAAGGGCGGCAGCATAACCCGCGGCCACAGATTTATGTCTCCAGGCGCTTTCAAAATAAATGATATCTCTTCATATTTACACCTGCTGTCAAATAATCTCGTAATTGCCGACCCCGGAAAAAGAAAAGACCTGATACTGAAGGGAATCAGGGAAATTGAAACTGCCAACAACTGTCGTGTTATTGCGGACAGTGAACTGCTTGATACCGTCACATTTCTGGTTGAATACCCGACCGTTGTATTGGGTAATTTCGACCCGGAATACCTGTCTCTCCCACGAGAACTTCCTGTAACAGTCATGAAGATTCATCAGAAATATTTTTCTGTAGAGGGAAGTAACAATGAACTGCTCCCGCATTTTGTCCTTGTCAGCAATACCGACAGGAAAAACAATCCGACCGTCAGAAAAGGGGCTGAGCGCGTGCTGAAAGCGAGGCTTGAAGATGCCAGGTTCTATTTTGACGCGGACAGGAAAATCCCTCTCGGGGATTTCATCGAAAGCCTGAAAAGTGTTACGTTTCAGGAGAAACTTGGCAGTCTCTATGAAAAAGCGGGCCGTATTTCATCCATCTGTTCCACTCTGTCTGAGAGCCTGGGCCTTACCGGCCTGAAAAAAATCCAGCGAGCGGCAATGCTTTCAAAAGCAGACCTTGTGTCAGGCGTAGTCAGGGAGTTTCCTGAATTACAGGGTTACATGGGCATGATCTATGCGAATATATCCGGAGAAGAAAAAGATATAGCTGACGCAATATTCGAACATTACCTGCCCAGGTTTACAGCAGACCGCCTGCCTTCGGGCGATATCGGGACCATAGTGTCTCTTGCAGACAAGATCGATAATATTGCGTCTTTTTTCTCCGTTGGACTTATGCCTACAGGATCTGAAGACCCCTTTGCGCTGAGAAGACAGTCTATCGGTATAATTAATATTCTCCAGGACAAAAACTATGATCTTTCACTTGAAGCACTTATAGACGCCGCTCTTGAATGTGTCAGCGGCCATTCTCCAAGCGACACGCTTAAAACCGATATCATCGAGTTCTTCAATCAGCGGTTAGACGGTATTTTCCTTAACGAGGGGTTTGACTACGACCTGGTTAATGCCGTCCTGCCTGGCCGTAACCGGGAAAGCACCGGACAGAATGAAAGCATAAAGAAAATAAAAAACAGGCTCAAGATCCTTTCTGAAATGCGAAAAGGGCCGGAATTCTCACACCTTCTTACTGCCGCGAAAAGGGTCTATAATATCATTTCAAATGCAGACCCGTCAGCGCTTAACGTGGACCTGCTGACAGAACCCGCTGAGCAAGAACTGTTCAGCGCCGTAAAAAGCGTTCAGATCAAACTAGACAACTCCTATGACGCGTTATATGAGCTTACGACTCCGATAAACACCTTTTTTGACAGCGTCCTGGTTATGGATAAAAACTCTGATGTCAGACAGAACAGGCTTGCGCTTTTATGCAGCGTCATGGCGCTTTTTGACCGTCTCGGCAATTTTCCCGAGATAGTCGATTAATTTTATTTATCGTCATATTTTTCTTTGGATTTAGACGGCAACTTTGTGTAAAATATTCAGTGCGGCAATTGTTGTCCGTTGTCTAAATAATAGATCTAAAAAACGATTCACAATAATCTGGAGGCAAATAATGGCAAAGAAATACGTTTATTTTTTCGGAAACGGCAAAGCTGACGGCCATACGGGTATGAAAAATCTCCTCGGGGGGAAAGGCGCGAACCTTGCTGAAATGGCAGGGCATAAAAAATTAAGGCTCCCTGTTCCACCGGGATTCACTATCACGACGGACGTCTGTGCCGAGTATTATAAAAATAACCGCAGGTACCCCAAAGAACTCAGGAAGCAGGTTGATACTGAGATGCGAAAAGTGGAGAAAATCATGGGCAAGAAGTTCGGTGATCCCGCTGATCCCCTCCTGATGTCCATTCGTTCAGGAGCCAGAAGCTCCATGCCCGGCATGATGGAAACTATTCTCAATGCCGGTCTCACAACAAAGACTATTCCCGGACTTATCAGGAAAACGAACAATCCACGCTTTGTATATGATGCGTACCGCCGCCTGATGATGATGTATTCCGACGTTGTTATGGAAAAAGCAGCCGGCATCGAGCCAAAAACCGATCATGACGGAATCCGCCATAAACTCGAAACCGCTCTGGAAGCAGTTAAAAAGAAAAACGGCTATAAGAGCGATACCGACTTAACGGTAGATGACCTCCAGAAGCTCTGTGATCAGTTTAAAAAAATCATCAGGAAGACATTAAAAAAACCGTTCCCTGACACTCACGAAGAGCAGCTCTGGGGCAGTATCGGCGCGGTCTTCTCATCCTGGATGGGCAAGCGTGCCGTCGCATACAGAAAGATTGAAAACCTCCCGGACTGGTGGGGCACGGCAGTTAATGTCCAGGCCATGGTCTTCGGTAATACCGGTGACACATCGGCAACAGGCGTTGCCTTTACCCGTAACCCTGCGACCGGAGAGAACATGTTCTTCGGTGAATGGCTTCCCAACGCTCAGGGTGAAGACGTTGTCGCAGGACTCAGGACTCCGAACCCGGTCAACAAGGCAGGAAAGACCGCTGATACAAAACATCTCCCTTCGCTCGAAGAAAATATGCCGAAACTGTACAAGGAACTTCACAGTTATGAAAAAAGACTCGAAAACCATTACACCGACATGCAGGACATCGAGTTCACAATTGAGAACGGCAGGCTCTGGATGCTCCAGACCCGTATTGGAAAACGTAACGGACAGGCCGCTATCCGCATGGCGGTCGAAATGGCAAAGCAGAAACTTATCACCAAAGAAACGGCAATACAGCGTGTAAGGCCGGACCAGATCGACGAACTCCTCCACCCGAGTGTTGATCCGTCTGCAGAGAAAAAAGCCGGCCTGCTTGCAAAAGGGCTTCCTGCCGGACCGGGCGGCGCTAAAGGAAGAATCGTCTTTACAGCGGATGACGCCGAGGCATGGGCAAAGAAGGCGGAAAGCGTAATCCTTGTAAGAAGTGAAACCTCTCCTGAAGATGTTCACGGCATGCACGCTGCACAGGCAATACTCACCGCAAAAGGCGGCATGACCAGCCACGCGGCTCTGGTCGCACGCGGTTGGGGAAAGTGCTGCATCGTCGGCTGTTCGGATATTCAGATCAACATGAAAAAGAAATCGATGAGTGTAAATGGGAAGACTCTGAAAGAAGGAGACTGGATCACTCTTAACGGTACAAAGGGAACTTTCTATAAAGGCCAGCTGAAACTCAATCCGGCGAACCCTGAGCATAACAAGTGGTACAAAGAACTCATGACGTGGGCAGACCAGATCAGGTTTATCAAGGTAAGGACAAATGCCGAATCAGCTCAAGACTGCAGAACAGCGCTGAAGTTCGGCGCAGAGGGTATCGGTCTCTGCAGGACAGAACACATGTTCTTCGGAGCGGACAGGATCAGGGCAGTCCGCCAGATGATCCTCTCTGAAACTCTGCAAGGAAGGCAGACGGCTCTTGCCAAACTGCTCCCGTTCCAGAAAAAGGACTTCCTCGGAATATTTAAAGAAATGAGGGGACTGCCTGTCACTATCAGACTGCTTGATCCGCCTCTCCATGAGTTCCTGCCTCACACAGACAAAGATCTTCAGGAACTTGCCAGGAGCATGAAAGTCCCATTCGCTCAGCTCAAGTCAAAGAACGAATCACTCCATGAGTTCAACCCTATGCTCGGACACCGCGGCTGCCGTCTTGGCCTTACTTATCCGGAGATATACGCCATGCAGGCACAGGCAATAATGGAAGCGGCATGCGAGCTGACAAAGAAAAAGATAAAAGTAATTCCTGAAATCATGATCCCCCTTGTCAGTCATGTGAAAGAGCTCGAAGCCATGAAAGAAGTTGTTATAAATGTAGCAAAGGACGTGCAGAAAAAAGCAAAGGTCAGAGTCCCCTATACAATTGGAACAATGATCGAACTGCCGCGTGCATGTGTCACATCTGATGAAATCGCAGAGGTTGCCGACTTCTATTCATTCGGCACCAATGACCTTACGCAGACGGTATTCGGTCTTTCAAGGGACGATGCCGGAAGATTTCTGCCCTTTTATGTAGAAGAAGGAATTCTCGAAGATGATCCTTTTGTCTCTGTCGATCAGACCGGTGTAGGCTCGTTCATGAAGATAGCAGTAGAAAAAGGCAGAAAGGTCAAAAAGGACCTCAAGCTCGGTATCTGCGGAGAGCACGGCGGTGAGCCTAAATCAGTCGAGTTCTGCCACAACATAGGGCTTGATTATGTAAGCTGTTCACCATTCAGGGTGCCTATCGCAAGGTTCGCGGCCGCGCAGGCCCAGCTGAAGAACAAAAGAAAGAAATAGGCAATTAACCACTCACCGATAACAGCAGCTTTTATTGCTGTTGCCGGTGTTTCTTTTTGAAGTAGAGGAGAAGTATTCCGCATTGCCGCACACGTAATTACAGAGAGGTGATGCCTTCGCGAATGGCATACTTGGTCAGTTCAGCAATGCTGTGAATATTGAGTTTGCTCATGATCTGCTGGCGGTGTGTTTCAATGGTCTTTACGCTCACATTAAGCCGGCCTGCAATTTCCTTGGTCATTTTCCCCTCAGCCACAAGCTGAAGAACTTCTCTTTCCCTGTTTGACAGTGTTGAAAACACACTCGGCTTCTTCCCTGGCACACCTTTCATATATTCTCTTAATACCATTGATGAGATTGCCGTGCTCAGGTATGTTTCGTTGCCCATTACAATGCGTATCGCATTAACCAGTTCTTCAAAGGCACAGTCCTTCAGTATATAGCCGGACGCGCCTGCCTTTAACATTTCAATCACATACCGCCTGTCAGAATGCATTGATAAAGCTACTACCTTGATATTACCGTCTTCGGAGACTATCTTCCGGCAGGCTTCAATACCGTTAAGGTCAGGCATAATTGTGTCCATAACAACAAGATCAGGCGCATGCTTTTGCACAAGATCAACGGTAGTCCTTCCATCACCGGCCTCTGCAATAACCTGCATGTCACTCTCATTTTCAAGAAGATTACGCAGACCCTCGCGCATGATCTGGTGGTCATCGGCAATTACAATTCTTATTTTCATATTATTTCTACCTAAAATATATTAGCCGACCTGTACTACTATTTCAACCCTTGTTCCCTTTCCAGCCTCTGAATCTATTGTAAAAGTTCCGCCGAGATAGTTGATCCTCTCTCTGACATTCAGGAGTCCGAAACCTCCATCCTTCGCCAGATAAGGATTGATTGCCGATATATCGAAACCAACACCATCGTCTCTGACAATTATTCTCAGTTTTGTGTCAATACAGTCAATGGATACCGTTGCTTTCCCTGCATCGGCATGTTTGACGATATTGTACAACAGTTCACGTACCGTCTTATAGAGAAGCACGCTCATTTCCCCTTTTATACTGCATACGCTGTCTCCCGGGATACATTCCGCTTTAAGGCTGTGAGTATTATCTATCTGCTCGACAAGCCATTCTACTGCCGGAATAAAACCCAGTTCATACAGCACCGGGGTGCTGAGCTCAAATGTTAACGACCTCGAATCTCTGATCGTCGCTTCGATCAACCCAAGCGTCTTTCTCACATCTTCCGATACATCAGGGTTTTGCTTTATCAAATTCTCCAGCCTTATTTTTGACATAGCCAGGTTTTGACCGATCTGGTCATGCAATCCTTCAGCAATACGTTTTCTTTCCAGTTCTTCAAGCATTGACTCTCTGACTATCATTTCTCTCAGACGCAACTGGTATGATTCAAGCTTGACGATGGTCTCCCAGTTAAATATCTTGAGCATTCCTGCTACTGCCCACGCGGCTGTCAGCGCGCACATAGCCCGAAAAACCTGAACAGGAACTCCAACCCCCGCATAAAACGATTCTGTGTTCAACCATCTCGCAGGAATGAAACTGCCCTTTGGCACTATCAGGCCGCCTAAAATGCCATACGCAAAAAAGGCCAGGCTCAAGCCAAGAAAATACTTTTTCACATTCAGCACTTTTAAGGTTTCTTTCTGATCCGTATAGTACATATAAAAACCGGTTCCTATAAAAATGCCTCCGGTAAGTCCGAACAGGTATCTTGTCCATATACTTCCAACCAACCAGAAATCAGAGGACAACAAACCTGACAGCAGAATTACAAAGCAGATAACAGGTGTTATCCACCATTTCAATAATTTAACAGCTTTTTTTTGAACCAGGGAAGATTCAGGCGATATCTGATTCAGCAGCTTTCTGCCGAACTCAAATAAAAACAGATATGAAATAATAAGAATAAACCACCGGACCAGGTCAAGGCCGGCGGTCCTGCCCTTTATTATCGCCCACATGTCTAAATGCTCGTTTATGCCGTGCGATATCCCGAAAGCGGCTAAAAGCCACAAATGGTTGGCAATGCTGAATTCACTGTTTTTTTTCGGATGTACAAAAATAGTAATCCCCATTACTATAAATCCGAGCCCATAAATAAAAAAAACAATGTCCAGGTGATTGCTGAACCACTCCTGTGCCAAGCCCATGTTTCTCCTTAATGAGACAGCCCGCTTACGCGTTCATAATGGTATGGGACATATACATTGCGAAAAAAATTAAAAAATCAGTTGTCTAACGGACATGCCGGATCTCTTTTGTCCAGCGACCCGTACAAAACATACGCCCTTCCTCTGCAGCCCCCGAGGCACTTATCGCAAACATCACATTTATTGCACTCCAGCGGAGGCGCTGACAGGCTGTCCCTGATATTTCTTCTTTTCTCTGACAGGAATATATCATTAATATCCGTGGAGACAAGACTGCCCATTACTACGGGAAGAAGAGGACAAGGGGTAACATCAAGATTGGCCGCAATGTAGGCCATGGTTTTTGCCCCGTTACAGCCGCCCTTATTTGGGTTCCCTGTTTTTTTGAATAATTCCCACAGAAACGGATCATGAATGCTCAGGTTAACTTTATCTAACTCTATCCCCTCTATTTCTTTCCTGAGCCGCGTGCCGTCATCACTCCCCGGATTAAAGATCTCTCCGCCGTCCGCCCTCGGGATTGGGAATTCTATGTTGTTAATATTTTTCTGTATGCACGTTCGAATAATTGCAGGTATTTCCATGAAATTATCTTTGCGCAGTTCTATTGAAATACCAGCCCCATGACCCGGTTGCGACAATTGCTCAATTATCTTAACAGCCGATTTCAGGTGATTCACACTGTCGACCTCAATGTATATACACTTCAACCTCTGACCTTTGAGCAAAACCATGTCTGCCTCTGACAAATGCCCTCCCGAAACAGTTACTACGATCCTGACGCTCTCCTGCCTGAACCGCTTAATTACGGCAATGGTTCCCTCGCACATTGGAGATGAGTCCCTCAGATTAAGTACAAAGATTTTTGCGGATATCAGACCTTCACATACATTCAGAACAGTGCTGATATCAGAGGAACGGTCGATATCCCAGTATATCAGGAATGGATTTATCAGCTCATTGTTCATAGCATAAAAACCGAGAATAGAGAATTGAGAATAGTGAACCGTAACATCAATAAATGATCGTTAATAGTTATCGGTTAATCGTTAAATGTAACCTATTTTAATGTCGTATACAGTTTGAACAGTTTAAACTGCTTGAACCGCTTGAACTACTTATCTTCTCATCTTCTTAACTTCTTCATTGCATAATTCACGATTCACTATTCTCAATTCTCTATTCACGGTCGTTAATCCAGCAGTGGGGATCCGGGTTATTTATATCACCTGTAAGCGCCAGAGCCCTTGCCGAACATCCGCCGAGACAATCTGAATAATGACCGCATGTCTCACACTTACCCTTTGGAGTCTTATTTCTCATTTTTTCAAGCTCAATGGAATTTGACCATATCTCCTTGAGATCATCTTTTGTAATATTTCCGATCACAACAGGGATAAATCCACACGGCGTTATATCGCCGTTCGATTTAATATTCAAAGATAACTTTCCGCAGATACTGCCTTTAACAAGAGATTCACCGCTGTTCTGACCCAGAGACGCGATTATTGGGTCGTCAAGAGATATCCTGATGCCGTGGTTTTTTTTCTTCGCTTCAATGGCCCTCAGATAAAATTCCTTCCACTGCCGGCTGTCAAGGTCTAATTTATCCTTATTGGAATATCCAAGGCCGGAACACTTAAAATTATGAAAATTCAACTGGCCTGCCCCATTCCGCACCGCAAAACTGATAAGGCTGTCAATATCCCTGTTATTGATAGTGCATATGACTGTTGAGATAGATGTCTCAATTCCCGTTTCATTCAGATAGGACAAGGCCTTCTCAGCCTTTTCATGACTGCCTTTGACGCCCCTGAAATCATCGTGTATCTCAGGAATATGGCTGTCTATGCTTATGCCGACTTTTGAGAAACCGGCAGACTTAAGTTCACGGGCTTTTTCAATACTGACAAAAAAACCGTTGCTGTTCATGGAAACCCTGAGTCCGCGGCCCGCGGCATACCTGGCGATCTCAGTCAGGTCGCTTCTCAGCAGCGGCTCTCCCCCTCCAAAATTTATCGAGAGGATGCCGGCATCAGCGATCTTGTCAACACATTTCAAAAGGACCTGGAGATCAGGCTCTTCTGAAGGGTCATCCCGGCTGTAACAATGCCCGCACCTGAAATTACATCTGTTCGTAACCGCCCAATTGACCGTAAGAGGCGCAGAGGGCAGCCAGCTATTCTTCATAATAAATATATTCCTTTTCCTTCAGGTCATCCAGAAAGCTCGATACATCTTCCCTCAGCACTGCCGGATCCACATCAAACATACCGGAAAGTTCGGCAACTATCTCCTCTATCGTCTTTCCATCACTCCTTTTCCATATTTCTGTACCCAGAAGATTCAGAGACAGCATCTGTCCATCAGCGTATAGAACCGACGTGCCCACATCTTCCACGTTGTCTCCTTTTTCAAGCCCCTCATACGCCTTTTTCCTGAACTCATCCTCTTCTCTCCACATCACGTCCGGATTTCTGAATATTTTCATTCTTATTCCTCCTAAAACAGTCGGAATAACGTCAGTTGTCTATAGTCCATTGTTATTCGTCTTTCGTCAATCGTCTCTCGGCAGTTTACAAATTCAGTGCCCTCAGTGGTTTCAGTTCATAGTTCATGGCTCATAGCTCATAGTTATTTTTTTACGATTCACTATTCACGTTTCACATTTCACACTTCACGGTCGTTAAGCCGTAATTGACGCAAAGACAAGATCTTCCTTTGTGTTATTTCTTATCCCATGTTCCTCACCCTGAGGCACTATAGCGACCCTGCCCGCATCAATCTCCTGAGAACCGCTATCAGACGACAGGAATTCTCCTCTGCCCTCTACAATAATCCATATGTGGTCCCCATCATGGACGTGGGGTTTAATCTCCTGTCCGGGCCGGAGACAAATAATATTAATCTTTGATGTTTTGCCGGCCCACATTGTTTTTTTATTCGGCCCGTCATCGCTGAATTCCCTGAACTTCTGAATATCAAATATCATGTTCTCCATACTCACCCCCGATCTAACTCCATAACCGGCACCAAAACCGGCCCGTGTCTAAGTCATAGCCCTGTACATCCTGCCGAGTATCGCTGACGCCCGGTCAAACAAATGAAATAAAGTTGACACATCAAGTTCTTCGCTGTTTTCAGAAAGTCCGTAAAACCTGACTCCAAACATGGAAGCTACACGGTTGGCAGCATACTCTTTTTCATTAACTGAGTTGTCATACTGTCCAGCGACTATCAGCAAACTGCCGCCGCTGTCAACAAAATTTCCGATAAATTCAAGTTCATCATCAGTAAAACAGCAGTCAGAACCTGCTTCGCTAAAAAAGATCCAGAACTGGCTGTATTCATCCAGCAGACCGCGTAAAATTTCAGGAGTTTCTTCTCTGTCAGTGACCCTCACTTTAAACCCGTCCGCACTATCGAGGATCTGAGGAATGCCCCCTGTGCTCAGTCCGGAGCTGTGAAATGTGTTATACACCAATATGTTCCCCTGAGTTGCCGTACCGCTGCTTTCTTCCAGCCAGACAGCAATGTTTTCTATGTATCTGCGATTATCATACTTTTCAGCGGACGCATCAAGAAACCTTTCAAAACCGGCATCAAAAACCACTCCCCCTTTTCCTCCGGCGTAATCATGATAAGTCGCGATTATGTTTTTTCCTCCGGGATCCATTACTATCCGCACGTTTTTGTCTAATCTGGAAATAATCGATGATCTTCCACCGGATAGGGAGCTGATACCTTTCAGCACAGGATTACCTGTATCCACATACGGAACGAATACAAAATATTGAAAAGAATAGGCAAGGATAATCGTTCCGGCTATACTGATAAACATGTACAGAAAAAACACCCTTTTCTTAAACATCGCCCATAACATTGTCATTGCCGGTATAGCTGTAACAGGCCCGCCAATAAGAAAAGCAAGTCCGGCTCCTCCGCTCATCGTACCGTCAAGAGTGCTTTTTATGTGATACAGGATACTCGAAGCGCTGATCTGGTGGAGAAACACAGGGATCGTCCCCAATGTGATCCATACTATACTGAGCCTGCCTTCCTGCCCGAACAGCCTGTAAATCCATTCTGAAGGCATGTAGCGCTCCACAACAGCTCCCATCGAAATTCCAACAAGAACATATTTTCCCACCATCCATAGCATGTCCGATGACTTGGCCCAGAATATAACAAATTTGTTGTCTGTTCCTGATGCTATCCTGTTTCCGAACTTCTCTTTGCAGTTGCACTTCAACTTTTCTTCCGGGTAATCACTGTCATGAAAATCGCCTTCAGGAACTGCTCCTTCAAGGAACAGTGGATCAGTGTTAAAACCTCTATTCCTGATCAGATGAGTTATTACACCTGCAAAAATTCCCATCAGAAATGCCGCTGAGACCCTGACAATAGTCCAGTGCGGCCCGAGATCGCTAAGGGTCAACAGATATGCCGACGGGCTTATTAAAGGAGAAGATACAAGAAGGGCCATTACCGGAGCCAGAGGCACACCCGCAAAAAGCAGTGTTATTGCCGTGCTCAGGATACCGCACGAACACAGTGGAGTCAACACCCCTACGAGTGACGCAATAAATATGCTTAAAAAACCGTGATGGATAAGAGAATTGCGCAGTTTAATCGCAAGCTTGAATGTGCGGATAAAACCGGCCAGGAGCACACCTGCCAGGAAATACAAGCTAATATTCTTCAGCTCGGCCAGGATCCCGCTTTTACCAAAGATCAGGTCCCATATCTCACTGCCAAGAAGAATTATATAAGGTTTCGGGGACACTGCAGAACTTACTGAAGGATCAGTAGGACCGTAAACCCACACATGCCAGATTACAAGTAAAACAGAGGCAAGCACGAGGGAAACGAGCATTTTATTTACTGCCCTGGAACTTGTTCCATGAACTTTACATTTATTGTTTTGATTGCTTTTTTTCATTTCCCGCTGACTGAACCCCTCAAAGTCTAATCCAGCCCTCTCTGAAATTCAGGGGCGAGTCCGGTATCCCTTTCCCTGTACATAAGACCTGCGGCGATCAGAAATATTAGAGCGCTGATCACGGCTATTTTGCCCTGTAACGGTGTCCCCGCGGATGTACCGGCAATGCCCCATTTCTGCACAAGCGCGGCACCGGCAAACATTCCCATGACAGCGGCGCCGGCATCAGAATCGCCCTGCCCTGAAAGAACAAGCTGTCTAAGCGGACAACCTTTTACAAGCACAGAACCGAACCCTACCACAACCAGACCGAGGAAATTCCATAAATAGCTCTCATTGGAACTCGGCTGGCCGTGAAAACCCGGCGAAAACTGGCCTGTCAGCATACTGGCGATCATAGCGGTAATGAACAATGAGCCGATTGCCAGTAAAAGGCCTGTTGACTTCGGACATCCTTTGACTTCTTTAGGACCCCACAGGAAAAGTCTCGCTAATCCGCCTGTAATGCAGAAGCCGGTTCTCTGAGCTACATATCCGATCAGCAGGCCTATCGCCAATGACATCCAGACCGGTGCATGAAGCGCTGCCGAGCCTTTGGCGCTAAAGCTCAGAAAAGGAGACCTGAAAAGCAGCAGGATCAGAAATATGAACATCATAATGGGAATAATCAGGCCGTTTGCAAGAGGAGCTTTCGATGGTTCCCCAAGCCGGAAACCCCTTTCCAGAAAACTCAGGCCGATCCACACACCCGTCGCAAGCCCAATTACTCCGGCTACAGCTGAGAAGTCACCTGCCGAAACTCTCAGGACCATTTTTATCGGACAGCCGATAAATACGGAACAGCCTACAATCAGGATAATCCCGACAAAAAACCTTAACAGAGGAGAACTGCCTGAAACAGACCTGAACTCCCTGGCGGCAAGCGCGGCAATAAAAGAGCCCAGTACGAACGCAATTATTTCAGGCCTCATATACTGCATCCTTTCATAGTCATGAAGGCCTATGGCGCCTGCAACATTTCTCATAAAACATGACACACAAATGCCTGTATTTGCCGGGTTTCCAAAATACGACAGTACAACAGCACCCAACCCAATAATCCCTCCGGCAATTACAAATTTTTTATTATCCACAGCTTCCCGCAAGCCTCCTTAAAAGGTAATACATAGTCTTTCTGGCCTTCTTTGCATCCCCGTCACCGGGGTCATTCAACAGCTTTTTCGAGACCAGCTCGCGCGTTTCCTCAATCGCGACTTTTATCTTGTATCCCTGAAAATCCGGAGTCTTTTTATCCACGAAATCCGGGTTAAGGTCAACCGCTTCCCTGAAAGCGTACACAGCCCCTATCGGGTCCTGTTCTCTCATCATGATATCGCCCTTTATCATGTAGATATCCCCTGCATAGGGATATTTACTCTGAAGCTCCTCAGCGATTGTCTTTGCTTTTTCCAGATTTCCGGCGTCGATCAGGTTCTTAAGAGTTTTCATCATCGGCGCTGATTCATTTAAACGCACGTCTGAATACGCCATTTTGATTACATTGCCCTTTTTGATCCGGACTTCATCAGGTAAATCGACGCTGTGATATACCAGCGCCGAGATTAGTCCAAATAAAATAACCGCAGAGATTATGTCCAGTCTGTCCATTTTAGATTGTCAAAAGTCAGTGTTCCGTTGTCAGTAGTTTATAAATTCAGTGCATTCTGTGGTTAATTGTCAGTATTTCTGATACGGCGGCATATTCGTCCGCCTCGCAATGTCCCGGACCAGGTCATAGTCATCGTCATTTACCTCTTTGAAACCGTCGAGCATTGCCCGATCAAGCACCTTAACCGATTCACCGTCGATTTCCACGATGTCGTCCTTATCCAGTTCAAGCAGTGCTTTTTTAAAGTTTTTCACGAGGGCGTCATCCACCTTCTGTGTCACACCGAATGTGCAGTACGGAATAGGTTCGCCTTCAGCCAGTATCTTAAAGTCTTCCCGGTTTATTCTTCCGTCCTCAATCATCTTTTCAAAATCAAGCATGGGGAAGGCCCCGACATCATACTTACCGAAGAGTACGCTGTAAATAACTTTTTCATGCTTAAATGAACCGGCTGGAATCGTATAAAAAGAAAGGTCAGCCTCAGGGTCAATATCGCTATTGAGCATAATGTCATACTGCTGAAGATAGCCTGTCGGAGCAAGCATCGGGCCAAACACCATACTCCTGCCTTTTATATCCTTTAGTTCATTTATCCCGTTTCCCGCTCTGGTTACAACTGCTCCTTTTGACATGTGTTTCATCTGCCCCTGCTCATCAGCCGCCAGAACCCTTACGCCATTAAAACGGTTCAAGATGATATAAAGAAGGGAATTCGTATGAGTAAAGTCCAGGTTTTCCACCTGTTTTGTGAAATCCACAGTATCTATTGCGACTGCCTCTATATTTACACCGAGTTTTTCCCCGAGATACACTGTAAGCGGCCTGAACCTCTCCAGTGTCTCTTC
>VAPB010155680.1_pt1 | contig 14525 bp, 7 predicted proteins | sample 3395101 | NCBI WGS metagenome assembly VAPB01 (sample SAMN08290433, study PRJNA428436) | hydrothermal vent metagenome | isolation source: Deep-sea hydrothermal vent chimney | place: Indian Ocean: Southwest Indian Ridge | reverse complement strand
GAAGCTGAGAAAAAGAGGAGGTTGAGCTTATCTTCTTATCTTCCCAACTTCTCAACTTCTTATTCTTCGTGCTCTTCGTGTCCTTCGTGGTGAGTAGTTACGAGAATAAAAATTAAAAATTAGACAGTCCTTACACTTATTTATTTCTCCGAATAACCAATAATTTATCGCCTCGGCAGATTCGCTGAGGAGAATAACAAATAACATTTTTCAATTAGTGTCATGATGGTTTATAATTTTCTATAGGTCAAGTAAGATATGAGAAAGGCAAGGAATATTCATAATAAAATATTAATAATATTTATAGCCGGGATAGGAGATTTGATTTTATTTACACCTGTGCTGAAAGGTCTTCTAAGACATGATGAAAACTGTGAAATTTCTATCATTGTACCTCCTGAATTGGTTCAATATGCCGGGAGGACGCCATATTTTGCTGATGTGGTAGTATCTGAAACGAGCAATGAATTCAATCCGGCAAAGCGGGTCACGCAACTTATCAAACTCTGTATATATGTTATCAGAAAAAAATTTGATATAGTTATTACCCCTTTAGCGGTAAAATGCACTACAGCCGCATTGCTTTCACGGCTGAGCAGGGCAGAGAGAAAAATAGGGTATACGAGTAATAATGATAAGCGCTCTATTTTTACGGAATGTATAAATATAATGCCTTTTGAGCATGACCTGCTTCAGAATTTAAAGGCGCTGACAAGATTGCATATCAATTCTTCCGACAAAAAGATGGAATTTCATGTTTCAGAAAGTGACAGAAGGGATGCTCAGACATTTTTAAAAGATAATGGAATTGCTAATGGCGATGCTATAGTTGCTTTACACCCTGTTACGTATGATAGAAAAGGTTATAATAGAAATTGGCCGGCAGAGAGATTTGCCCAGCTTGGATATAGAATCAGTCGGGAATATGGCATGAAGGTAATAATTATGGGGAGTAGTGGAGAAAGAAAGGTCGTTGAAGGCATAAAAGCATTTATAGGAAAAGATGCTATTGTTCAGGCAGGAAAGACCTCAATACACGTTGCAGCAGCGATATTGGAAAGGTGTAAGTTGTTGATATGCAATGACAGCAGTATAATGCACATTGCCGCTACTATTGGAACCCCTATGGTAGCTATCTGGGGACTAACCGACCCACGCCGGCGGGGATATTCGGGCAACAATCAGATTGTTATGAAAAAAGAATTATCCTGCAGCCCCTGTCGGGAAAAAACAGATTTGCAAAATTGTGAAACAAGGGAGTGTCTGTTGCAAATCTCGGTTGAAGAAGTCTTTGATAGCTGCAGGAATATCCTGTCAAAACCAAATGAAAATCCTACTTGTTAACAACTTCTATTACAACCGTGGAGGAGACTGCACTTATCTCTTTTCCCTGAAGAAAGTTTTAGAAAAAAAGGGGCATAAGGTTATTATTTTATCAATGCATCACCCCCTGAATTTCGAGTCAGAGTATTCTAAATATTTTGTGGGTTATATAAATTATGTTGAGGAGATAGAGAAGAAAAACCTGTTTTCAGGGGCTAAGGTTTTATCACGAACCGTATATTCTCTGGAAGCCAAAAAGAATTTAGAGAGACTTATCGAAAAAGAAAGGCCTGATATAGCCCATCTACAGAATATCCATCATCACATTACCCCTTCAATATTCTATCCTTTAAAAAAACATAATATCCCCATTGTCTGGACGCTTCACGATTATACAATTATTTGCCCGAATACTTCCTTTTTCTCTCAAGGCAAGATTTGCGAGAAGTGCAAAAAGGCAAGGTATCTCTGGCCGCCTATTATCAGATGCAAGAAAAGTTCTTTTCTTGCAAGCACGGTGGCAGTAATTGAAAACGCTATGCACAGGCTCATGAGGGTTTACGATCTGGTTGATGTCTTTATTGCCCCGAGTAAATTTTTAAAAAACAAATTCATTGAATACGGCTTTGAAGAAAACAAAATACTATGCCTGAACTATCCTATTGATATAGACCAGGGGGATAACAATATAGTCCCCGGAAATTACTACCTGTATGTGGGCAGGATATCGGAAGAAAAGGGTATAAAGACGCTTATTGATGCGGCAGTCAAAGCTTCTGAGAGGGGCAATACAGAAAAACTTAAAATTGTCGGCGACGGTTCATTAAAAGAGGCAATGGTATCATATGCCGATTCAAAAGATAAGGGTAAAATAATAGAATTTTTAGGCCATAAGAGCCGTGATGAAGTGATTGAGCTTATAAAGAGCAGCCGGTTTGTGGTTGTCCCTTCAGAATGGTATGAGAACTTCCCCTTTTCTATCCTGGAGGCATTTGCCTGTGAAAAGCCTGTTATCGGTTCAAGGATTGGAGGCATTCCGGAGCTGGTTAAGGATAATGAGACAGGCTTAACCTTTGAGATGGGGGATTCAGACGATCTGAGTTCAAAGATTGAATATCTGGGAAACCACGTCGACAAGGCTATAGAGATGGGGAAGAATGCCGGGGTATTTGTAAAGCAGGAACTAAATGCTGAAACACATTATCAAAAGTTAATGGAAATATATAAGAAGGTCATAGAGTCAAGGATATAGGTCATGTGGATAATAGTAAAAAAAATAAATTTAATATTATTGGCGGCATTACTTCTTAATTTTTTTATTAATATTAAATTTATATATAGTGAAGAAAATGCTATAACCGTTTACTACAAGAAAGAGACCGGGCAGATAAACAAGAAGGTGTTCGGCAACAATTTAATAGGCTACGACCCTGTGTATCGAACTTCAAAAAAGCAAAGGGGAAAATATCGTGATTCTGTTATGGATTATGGTGCGGGCGCCTGGGATCCGATGGGGAACAAATCGGTAAAAGAGGTTTTAGACCTGGCAAAAGAGGCGGGTATGACAATAGTGCGCTTTCCGGGCGGTTGCGGCACGCATTCTTATAATTGGAAGGATACTATCGGCGATGAGAGAAGAGACTTTTTATATGGGACCGATGAGTTTTTAAAGACCACAAAGGAATTAGGGGCAGAAGCAGTTATTACAGTGAGTTATTTTACCGGCAATAAACAGGATGCGGCAGACCTGGTGGAGTATCTGAATGCTCCTGACAACAGGAGTAATCCCAATGAAGGGATAGATTGGGCAGCAGAACGGGCCAAAAATGGACATCCTTTACCCTATAAGGTGAGATATTTTGAAATCGGAAATGAGGTCTGGCATGGGAATCATAGGGATATAAAGAAGGTTTTACCGGAGGAATATGCCCGCAGATATTTAAAATACTATGGGGCAATGAAGGCAGTGGATCCATCTATTAAAATAGGCGTGGTTTTACATACAGCCAACTGGAACAAAAGGGTATTGAAAATAGTAAAAGATAAACTGGATTTTGGAATTATGCATATCTATCCTACCCCTGTGTGGGGCAAAGAATTAGAGCGGATGAAGCCGGAGAATATCTTCAAAGTATCTTTAGCTATCCCCGTTTTAAAAGATAGGGTTGACTTCCCGCATACTCTAAGACTTTTAAAAGAAAACTCGGGCAGAGATATACCATTGGCTATTACCGAGTACAACGGCGGTTTTGTACAGGACAAGCCTGTTCCATACAGGCATTCTCTTGGAACAGCGCTCATAAATGCAGAGCTATTGCGTATATTCATGAAGCCCGGGCAGAGGGTAATAATGGCTAATTACTGGCAGTTCTCTAATAGTTACTGGGGGATGATAAAAGCGGAAGGTGACCGTTTTTATTTTATGAGACACAATTATCAAGAACCCATAACCTATATAAAACGCCCGAATTACTATGTGTATGAATTATATAACAAGCATTTCGGGGACGTGTTGATAGGCGCTGATGTGAAGACCGGTTCATACGAGCTAAGTGGATATAAGCCTTATTTAACGATGCTTATTGCCAAGATAAAGAGCGGAACTATCATAAAAAAGAATTTATTGAGCGGGAAATGGCAAATAAGAAAGTTCCCTGGGGTTTATGTAAAAGAAAAAAACGGCATCCTGGAGATAGATTTCAAAGACCCTAAAGAATTCAATTATCATCATTCCATAAAGCGCGCGGAAGTAGAGCCGGATACGTATTATAGATTGTCGGGTTATATAAGAACAGAGGGACTTGTTGATAAAAAAGGGGTCTGCCTCGAAATTCTGGACGGAAGGGGTTGGGCAAAAAACCGTCCTGCGGTCAATACATGGAAGATTGCGGGAACAACAGAGTGGCAAAAAGTAAAAATTGTATATAAGACACATTCTGACGCCAAGTCGGTTATTGTAAGGGCCCGGAGAATCGGAAACAAAGGGCCTCTTAAAGGCAAGGCGTTTTTCAAAGACCTGAAGCTTGAGAAATACATCCCTGCTCTGGATACGCGTATACCATATTTATCAGTAAACGCCAGTAAGGGCAGGAACGGGGATAGAATTTATCTGATGGTAATAAATAAAGATATGAATAAAAGCATAACCTCATCCATTAGTTTAAAAGATTTTATTCCGTCAGGGGATGCAGATGCTTGGGTCTTAAATGGGCCCGGCATAGATGCTACAAATGAGCATTATCCAGAGAATGTAAAGGTAGCGCATAAAAAAATCGAGATTAAAAACAACCCTTTTGAATTTACCTTTGAGCCGCATTCATTGACAGCGATTGAGATAAAAGGATTGTAATTAATGGGAGGTGAAAGGTTACCTGTAGTAGACATAATTATAGTAAATTACAAAAAGCATGAAGATACCCTTGAGTGTATTCGATCCCTGCGAAAGGTATCGTATCCCGTTAGAAAAATTTACATTGTGGATAATACAGAAGATGGAGAAAATGTTTTAGAGAAATCTCTTGGCAATGAACCTGGTGTTCAATATATTAAATCAGGTGGAAATCTTGGTTTTGCAGGTGGAAATAACTTAGGCATAAAAGAGTCTTTAAAAAATAATCCTGATTATATTCTTTTATTGAATAATGACACAGTTGTAAAAGAGGATTTCTTAAGAAATCTCATTGAAGTTGCTGTTAAAGAAAGGGCTGATTTAGCCACCGGGAAAATCTATTACTATTTCAAGCCTGATATTATCTGGGGGGCAGGGGGCAGGATTGACTGGAAAAGAGGAATGGGGTGTCTTTATGGAATTAATCAGAGGGATAATGAGGATTTCAACTTTGTAAAAGAAGTCTCTTTTATTTCAGGCTGTATGATATTAATAAAAAAAGATGTTTTTGAGAAGATTGGATTCTTACCAGAGGATTATTTTATGTATCACGAAGATGTAGATTTCTCTTTAACGGCAGTTAATAAGGGATTAAAACTTATTTATGTCCCTACTTCAATTATCTGGCATAAGACCGGAGCTGCGAGGGTTGATGAAACCCCTTTTCAGTTCTATTATTTTGTGCGCAATTCTGCCTTTATAATCAGGAAATTTGCTGATTTCAGACAAAAAACTTGTTATTTACTTTATTCACCTGTTTATTTTTTCTTAAAATGCTGTCTTGTGCAGAGGGAAAACATTAAATTTATCCATGCTTTTCTGGCGGGTATAAAAGATGCTTTATTGAATAAAAGAAGAGAGGTTTAAAGGGGATTATGGATTCCTCGGGGAAAAACAAAATTTGCATTATCAGCCCTCTTGGTTATACAGGCATTGCCTACTATGACCATAGCTTATGTCAGAGTTTATCAGAAGCAGGGGTAGAGGTTACGCTTTTGACAACCAGCCAAAGGGCAGTTGAGCCGAAAAAAAGGGATTATAAACTTTTCAGAGTTTTTAATAAGACCTTTGGAGACAGGTATCGTTTGCAAAAAGGCATTTCTTATATTTATAGCCTTATCAAGGCATATTCTTTCATTAAACAAAATCATTTCAAAACCGTCCATTTTCAAATTATGGAGTTTCCGGCAGTTGATTGTATCTTTTTCACGATTTTAAGGTTATCAGGAATCAAGATTATTTGCACACCCCACGATATCTATTCATTCAAGGGTAAAAGCGATAACAAGTTTTTAAAGATTATGTATAAGCTGAGTCATGTTATTATTGTCCAGAATTTAACCAACAGGGCTTTGTTAATTAATGGTTTAGGAATCAACCGGGAAAAGATAAAGATTATTCCTCATGGAAACTACAATTATTTTTTAACCGGCATTCAAAAGGGTCTTGCAAGGAAGAAAATCAGGATACCGGAAGACAAAAAAGTAATATTATTATTTGGCAATATAAGGAGCGGAAAAGGAATAAAAACCGCAATTTCAGCCGTTAAGTTATTAAAAGAAAAAAATAAAACAGATGTATTGTTGCTTATTGCCGGAAGGATCAGCAGAGGATATAACTTAAAATCGCTTATACGATTAGTAGATGATTGTAACTTAAGAAGCAGTTTAATACTCAGGTGCAGTTTTATAGAAGATTCTCTTGTAGAAGCTTATTACAGGGCGGCTGATGTTGTAATTGTGCCTTATGAAAGGGCATATGAAAGCGGGGTTCTGAGATATGCATTTTCCTGCGGCATGCCAACGGTTATTAGTGATTTGAGGGAATTCTCAGAGTTTGCGGTTGATGAAGAGAACTGTTTGATCTTCAGGGCAAAAGATACAGAGCATTTAGCTGAGAGAATAAATATTATCATAGAGAATCCGGATATTGCTCAGAAAATCTCCTGTAATGCCAAGAAATTATCAGATACAGAATGGGGCTGGGAAAAATCTGCTGCTGAGACAAAGAAAATATATGAACAATTTTTGTAACTACTCACTACACCTCTCAACCTCTTAACTTCTTTTTTTATGTCTTCTATTTCATGTACTTCGTGGTATTTTTATTTTCAGTTGTATAAAATCAACCATTACACCTGAGTAGTTACCAGTTTTTGTAAAAATGTTCTTCTCTAAAAGAGCTCGTGATAAAAAGAAAACAGACTCAATTTTTGTCTTGACATTGGGAAGAGGTTTAGGGGAGAGGAAGTAGTGTGTTTCCACACAGTCTGGTGTTGGAGACAGACAACATACGATGTCTTAGCTCAACTCCGCATTAGACCAAACCATAGGAGATTATGATGGACAACTACACTGAGAGTACAATGTAGTGGCTCGATGCGAGATTTCGTAAAACTGATAATGATGGCATTTATTTCGCACATCAACCAATCTACGGTTTTCGGAAAGGACATAGTGAGCCGGGTCTTCTCTTACGATACACCATAACTTACCAAATAATGAAGTCATTATCACATTTACAATTTGACACTCTGTTAGACATAGGCGGAGCAGAGGGCTATAAGGCGGCTCTCGCTCGTTCCATATTTAACGTAAAGGTAAGGAGTTGCGACCTGTCTATAGAAGCATGTAATAAGGCCAAAGAAATCTTTGATATTGACGGAGAACCCGTAGATATCCACCGACTTCCTTATAGCGACAACGAGTTTGATGTAGTCTTATGCAGTGAAACCTTAGAGCATGTGCAGGATATTCAGCAAGCAACAAGAGAACTTATAAGAGTATGCAGAAACGCAGTGGTTATCACCGTGCCTTATGAACCAAAAAAGGTTATCGAAAGGAACATTAAAGAGAATATTCCTCATGCTCATATCCATTCCTTTGACACAAGAAGTTTCGATTTTTGTCTCCCGGCAGGATATAGAATAATTTCAAGAAAAATGCTTAGTCCGTTTCTGAGAAGACCATTTGAAATTGTAGACGCTGAGAAAATCCAAGAAAGCAAAAAGCTTCCACAAATTCTTTTAAATATCTATAATTCATTGGCGCCGGCCTTTCAAGTGATATTTGGGAGAAGAACAGCCAGTTTTTTGATTAAGATAGATGATTTTTTATCTAATTCAACGCCATTTTATTCTGGAATGAGTTTTATTATTCTAAAAAACAACAAATGCTATTCCGGAAAGGAACAGAAGAAGATTTCGGCATCGCAAATTATAGATTTCAAAGTGCCTTACCATTACATAAGTGCCACAGAAAAATAGGTCTAACCCATTTTCCCCACAAAGGCACTTTTTAGGGTATTTTTTCAGCCATTCCTAAATCGCAACCCTTTGAAAGCCTTTAATATCAAGGTTTAAAGTGTAAACCAATAAAGTAGTGTCAATAAGTCCAAATTTAGGGTGTTAGATTTATAAATCGTCTTAATGCAGCATGGTAGATTCTTTTCACGTGGAAGTAAACCTTACTTTCCTGTGTAAATTATATTTCATTTCTCCTATTTATTGTCTATAATTTATGGAGGACATTGCCTCATACTTGACCAGTGTTCTATTGAAGTAGGCTTTAACAGATACGGAAAGCCTATCCCGAGTGTCATTTATGGGAAATTATGGTATAATTTAAAAGACTGGTGAGGTACAGGAATCAAACCTTATATAAGAGTCAGCGCTGGGGAGATAACCGTTTCTTATACAAAAAATCCCTATAAATTATTGTATAATGCCCGGCATTGAGTTGATGGGCATGGGTTCAATAAAAAGGTAATTCTTAAAGTTAAAAAAATCCATATAAAGGTAATATTAACATGAATCCAAAAATTTTAAAGCTTGGGATAAGTAACATACGCAGTATTGTTGCTAATAATATATATTTAAAAACAGGACTCGATTTTACCTACCCCGTTCATATTTATGCAACAATTCTTTTTCAATGTAATTCACTGTGTAAGATGTGTACTGTATGGCGACATGATAAATTTGAGCTGCCTGCATCCGTATGGATTAAGACCTTTAAAAATCTACGTCCATTTATAGGTAGTTTAAAGGTTAGTTTTACCGGGGGAGAAGTATTACTGAAGAAGGATATATTTGAAATATTTGAATTTTGTAATAAAGCAAATATTATATTTGGGATAACCACTAATGCGATACTTCTTGATAAAAAGAATGTTGAAAGACTTATAGACCTGAAGCCTTTTAATATCAATATTTCTGTAGACTCTGTTGTTAGTGAAATTTATCATGAAATAAGAGGAGTTGATGCCTTAGACAAAATAAAAGCAAACATTGACTATCTTATGGAATATAAGGAGAAGGTAGGAAGTGACACGATAATAAATATTAAATCCATTGTTTGCAAGGAAAATTTAGGTTTTTTAGACAAAACTGTTGAGTATGCCAAGGAAAAGAATTTTACCGGTATTACTTTCGACCCAATTGTTAAAGTAAGAGAGGAAGCCGAAGAGATGTTTAAAGTTGATAAAAAAATCTTGCCCCACATGATCGACAAGTTAATTCAAATGAAAAAAGAAGGTTATAATATATTAAACTCGGAAGAGAGTATAAGACAATGGGTGAATTACTTTGATGACATTGCTATAATGCGAAACAGCAGGCAGTGCTTAGTGCCATTGAGAAGTTTATATATTTTCCCTAAGGGGAATGTTAAACTTTGTGAATATGTTGATACAGTAATTGGTAATATAAAAAATGACGATATAAAATCATTACTGCATTCAAAAAAGACGAGGGAGTTGAAAAAAGAGATGGTCAACTGTAAAAGGTCTTGTGCTTATTGTGTAAAACGAACAATTAAAGATTATTTTACCTTAGTATCTAAATTCATTACCCCCTCTAAAAAAACTTCTATCTCAAACTCATAATTCCTTGATATCTCTTCAAATATATCCTGAATATCTCCTCTCTGTCCCGTTTACCCCCACCCTTTCGCCACAGCGAATCCGCCGAGGCGGAAACCCTCCCCTCTCCTCGGAGTAATAGTTCACCCGTTTAAAGAGTAGCTGAACTATTACGATATTTCTTAATTGACATTGCCTCAATTCTATGGTATAAATTAAAGTTATAGGGCTATAGCTTTAATTCCCTGTATTTTAGCCCGGTTAATTCATAAAACTTCATACTTGGTTTGGAAATAGCAGGGGGAATAATGAAAATTTCAGCCAGGGTTACAGGCAAAGCAGGAGGGCATCTTATTGGTATTTTATTAATTGCGCTTCTTCTGTTAGTAATACCCGGCAAATCCCTTGCCGCTACCATAAACATTGATGCCGGCAAAACCATCGGCATCAATCCCCTTATTTACGGGAACAACACAACCGTCAGCTCGGACACGGGCTGGGGCGCATGGGATCCCGCCAATTACCAATCCGTTCCCGATGTGGTAAATTTTGCTAAAGACACGGGCATTACCATCTTAAGGTTTCCGGGAGGAAATATTTCTATGGAGTACCACTGGATAGACGGCATCGGTCCTTATACGGACAGACCTGTGAAGACGTATGAGGGCTGGGCTACTGTTAATAATAAGTACGGCACAGACGAGCATATGACCTTCTGCGAAGATGCGGCCGCCCAAGCCATGATAACCGTGAATACGGTTACCGGCACTCCACAGGAAGCAGCGGCATGGGTAGCTTATTTGAACGGTTCGGCAGGTGATACTACCGTTATCGGGGTTGACAAGTATGGGAAAGACTGGTACACCGTAGGCTACTGGGCCGCTTTACGGGGCGATCCTGATTACGCTAACCATCCCCAGCCGTTTAATGTCCAATACTGGGAAATAGACAATGAGATATGGCATGACTATGATGTGGTTACCTATATAGAAGTTTTCCAGAACTTTTACAATGCCATGAAGGCAGTCGCCCCTGATATAAAGATAGGGGCGGTAGCAGAGTGGCGCTATGAGTGGATAAAAACTCTCATTGAAGGAATAGGCGCTGATGTAGATTTTCTGATTGTCCATATCTATAAACCATATATCACTGAGAGTAACGTAGGAGATATACCTGATCCGGATACCCTGTTCAAAGCCACCTTGGCTTCTCCGGTATGGATGCAGCAGAGGCTCACCAGCATACGTAACAGAATCGAGAGTTCTCCGGCTATAGCTTCCAGATCTCAGGATATCGAACTTGTCATCAGCGAATTCAATACCCTTTTCTTTAACAAGATTGATAGCGCTGTGAGCAATTATCAATATAGCTTAGGCACGGCTCTTTTTAACGCGGAAATGCTTAATATTTTTATGAATCCGGATAATAAGATAGGCGCTGCCAATATCTGGGAGTTTAAATCGAGAATGTTCGGTCTGGTAAAAGGAGAGAATCCTTACACCATAAGACCCATCTACTATGTTTATACCATGTATCGGGACTATTTTGGTTCGGAATTAGCCAATACCACTGTAACCTCAGATACTTACGACAGTGACAAAGTCGCTAATATTAATGCGGTGACCGGTTATGAAACGGATTCTGATGATGCCATATTTCGTATCCGTTTGCAGAGGGACGCAGGCACGAACATCAGCGGTGAAATCTGGTATGACGACCTGATAATAAGAGAGAGCAGCAGTGATGCCAACCTGCTTTCCAATCCTGGTTTTGAAAACAGTTTTACGGGCTGGAATCATTTGACGGACCCAACGGGAATTACATCTTCCATTGACAGCGCTACTTCACGGAGCGGAGACAAATCGTTTAAATTAGCTTTTGCCGAGGAGAGTGACGCCGACTATGATGGGATATACCAGGAGACAACTATTAGTCCGAATACCCGCTATCAAATCGAGGGGTATATCAAGACTCAGGGGATTAATATTGATCTGCTTGCCAACCCGTTAACTAACCCGGGTTTTGAAGATGTCCCCGATCTCACCGGCTGGACTCGCTGGGATGATGCCGATAGCGCTGGAGCTGCCACATCCATAGACTCCACAGTATCCTATAGCGGGACAAAATCGGTTCAGGTGGCATTTGACGGCACCCGGGATCTTAATTATTACCACACCCTCCAGACAGTAAATGTCACCCCTTCTGTTCTTTATGTGCTGGAAGGATACATAAAGACCGACAATATAACTGCTAATAACGGGGTGCGTTTAGAGTGGGTAGATGGGAGAGGAAGGGTGTACGGTTCGGCCTATACCCCTGCCGTAAAAGGAACCAGGGACTGGACATATGTAACGGCCACGGTAGCGCTATCGCCGGACACTACGCAAATTAAGATTTACCTGAGGCGGATTGGCGGTGACGGGACCGACTTAATCAGCGGCACAGCCTGGTGGGACGATATTCGGATATATCCGGTGCCGGAACAGTATTATGGTCCTAATATCCAGATAGATGTCATAAACTCCGACGGCGCCCTTGATGAGACGCTCTCCCTTCCCGGTCTGACCGGCACTCATGACTGGGTGCAGAGGAGGACAGATGGGACGCCGTATTTATCAGCCGTATCCAGCAGGAAAGGGGATAATCTCTATCTGATGGTGGTTAACAAAGACTTTAATAATGATGTAACGGCAACTATAAACATTGCCGGGTTTTCTCCTCTACCCGGCGCTTCGGTATGGACGTTGAATGGTCCCGGTATAGATTCTACGAATGAAACTGGCAATATAGTGAATATAATTCCCTCAACTATTACTAATGCCTCCACGAGTTTTGATTATACCTTCGAGGCTCATTCCCTGACGGCTATTGTATTGAGCGGGTTCCCCTTATCCTCAGGGGGTACGGTTTATTATGTATCAAAGAGTGGGGGGGATGACGCAAATGACGGCATCTCGCCGGCTACCCCCTGGAAAACGATAGACAAGGTTAACAGTCTTAATTTCGCCCCCGGAGATATTATTAAACTTAAAAAGGGCGATGTCTGGAGAAACCAGTTAACAGTATCATCATCAGGAGCAAGTGGAAATCCAATTACCTATACCTCCTATGGAACAGGAGACAAACCGTTAATATTGGGTTCTGTTCAGAAAATTAGCACAGGTGACTGGAGTAATTTAGGCTCCAATCAATGGGCAACTGCAAATGGGTCATTTACCCAGGATGCAGGCAATATCATATTTAATAATGAGGCATCTACCGGGATTAAAGTATGGAGCCGGGCTGAGGTAGATTCGGAAAGGGAGTTCTGGTATGACAGCGCCAACCGGAGGGTGATATTGTATAGTCCCCAAGATCCTGCGCTTGAATATTCCAATATTGAAATTCCAGGAAGAGATTATGGTATTGAGATGGGAACATACGATTATATAACCATCTCTGATCTGGAGATTAAATATGCAAATGTTCATGGGATAAGAGGCGGGAGTGCGTCTGATAATATCAGTAACATAAACATAAGTTATGTTGATGTATCGTATATTGGGGGGAAGTTGCAGTGGATAGATACGGAAAAAGGATATATAAGATATGGAAATGGAATAGAGTTCTGGGATAATGCCACTGATATTTTAGTGGAATATTGTAATATTACCCAGATATTTGATGCAGGACTGACAAACCAGAGCGGCGGCGCTGTTGCATCCAGGCAAGAAAACATAGCTTACCGGTATAACAATGTTAGCTATTCCAATCTGCCGTTTAAATTTTTCTCTATAAATGAAGGCACAGTGGTTAATAATATATATGTATTGAATAATACCTTTACAAACACCGGATTGGGCTGGTCCGGAGGAGTTCTGAATACTCAAAGCAGGAGTGTCTTTAATGCTCAGGCCGGTACTATTACAAATTTCTATGTCAGGGATAATATTTTTGACGGCTCGCAATTTGGAGAATTGGTAAAGATAGGCGGAGGAAGTTATACTTTTGAAAGGAATGTAATTAAAAATGCTCAGTTCGAGGGTATAGTAATAAGGCTTGATGCACTAACTCCCATCTCCCCTACCGACAAGGTTGAATTTTATTATAATCTGGTTTATGACAATGCACGCGAGGGGATAAGGGTCCGCCGTAGAACGGGTACGGATTCCTATTCCTATAATAACCCTGTAGAGTTCTATAATAATGTGATTGTAAGGAACGGTAACGGCGGTGTTTATCCAAATGCCTATATCGGCCCTGAATCTACCGACACAACCTGGAAAAACAATATATTTGTTGGTGGTTATGATATGAAGATCGACACTTCCAATGTTACACTCGATTATAACTGTTATTACCGGGCTGCCGGTGTCATGATTACTTATCTTGGGGTGGATTACACAGTGTCAGGATTTCCGGATTATCAAACAGCATCGGGGCAAGATGCAAACAGTATAGGGCAGTCTCCACTATTTGTAGATGTTGCAAATAATGATTTTCATTTATCAAGTGACTCTCCCTGTATTGATAGTGGTATGGATGTGGGTTTATTGCGGGACTTTGAAGAGAATCCCATTGTTCCCCCTCCGGATATAGGGGCTTATGAATATAAGCTTCCTGACATCTCTGCAGATCCTTCAGGTAAAGACTTTGGCAGTGTAGTGACAGGATATTCTGAGAACCAGACATTCACAATCTCAAACAACGGCACAGCAGACCTCGCTATAGGGCTACTTTCAATAACAGGCGCTGATTCCTCCGAATTCAGCGCACAGAATGACAACTGCTCCAGCCTGAGCCTCGTGCCATCTAAAAATTGCACGGTTGATGTGGTCTTTTTACCAACAACAGAAGGGACAAAGAGCGCAGATTTTAACATCCCCTCTGATGACCCTGATGAAAATCCTGTAATAGTAAGCCTGAGCGGGACAGGTTCTATAACAAACACCCCTCCTGTCGCTAATCCGGACGG
>VAPB011046614.1_pt1 | contig 14560 bp, 10 predicted proteins | sample 3395101 | NCBI WGS metagenome assembly VAPB01 (sample SAMN08290433, study PRJNA428436) | hydrothermal vent metagenome | isolation source: Deep-sea hydrothermal vent chimney | place: Indian Ocean: Southwest Indian Ridge | reverse complement strand
GATTACCCTCCGGTGATGGGTAGAGCTTGTCTACCGTATAGGTTCGATTCACGAGAGCATCTCGCATGTCGGCATACCTGTCCTGTGCGGTGTATCCAATATGTGGGTCACCAGCATCAATACCATAGTGCGGAAAGTGGCTGTAATCAAAGACTACTCTTGCCTTGGGTCTGGGAGCAAGCCAGTTGATGGCATCAATGATCATTGCGTCGTGTCCAACTGCTATAGGATTTGCATCACCAAAGGTCTGCACGACTCTTCCACCAAAAACAGTGTCTCGAGCCAGTGTGTTTGCCAAAGTAATACCTGATACAGTATGAGTGATGGTAGTATACTCACTGGCGTAAGATAGACCTGAAAGAGTTGTAGTATTAACTGTCGCCCAATCAAAGCTATCAGTGATTACATCACCAAGGGCATAATTCTGTGACACAGGATGACGGTTAAGCACAGTTTGATTTACCGACCAATCATAACTCCAATAGGATCCATACCCATTGTCACCAACTGAGTCAGGTATGAGTACACCGAAGTAACACAGAAAGTGCATTGCACCATCAAAACTTAGGATTCCACCTCCACCTTTCCAAAAGTTCAGAACTTCGTCCGTAATGGAATCACGTGGATTATTGTCAACTATCACGAAGACATCATAGAGCGCAGTCCGTAGGGTGTCATTACCATCTATTTCCCCTGCAGTAAGTCGTGTGACTAAGAATCCTGCTTCAGAAAGAAGGATCTCAATCAGTGTAATGTTATTTGTCCATGCACCTGCTGTGGCATAAGATGGTGGGGATAAACTTGGCTCATCATAGAGGGCCACTCGGACATCACGCTGGATGGCCGATGCCTCCTGAAATATGTTCAAAGACACATTTTCTTGCATCACTTCTTTTTCTTCAGCAGAAGACACCGTTGTGAATGACTCCGTTACTGAAGCGAAAAGAGGTAGACAGAACAGAAAAACCAGTATAAATAGCGTTGCGGCTTTCTTCATTTTCTTCGCCTCGAAACGCCAAGTGATATAGGCAATATAAGTAAGCTAGCTAAAGGGTCCAGTTGTCCTTCTAGAGTATCTCACCAAATTTCATATCTGCAGGTTTACGAAAGAGAGAATTGGAGTTCAGCAGTTGTATAAATTTTCAGACAAGAAGAATCGTGAAGATGTGATTGCCCTCAGATGGCCGAAGGCATGTCTGTCGTGTGGAGCGGATGTACCTGAAACTACACGTCCTCGTCATGCGATCATTGGAAAGTTTCACGTGGACAAGAAGACCATTCGTGGTGACAAGCGACACACCCAGGTCCTTGTCAAACTCCCTGGTTTCTTCTATGTATGTGAACAGTGCACATTGGAAATTCAGTCTGCTGTTAAAGATCCACCAAAGAAGCTAGCGAAACTCGTAGAAATCCTTCACGAGAGTCCCTGGATGGAGTTCATAGAGGTGGAAAGCTCGGGACATGTCAAACTTCCAGATGGTCTATTCAAAGAGAAACTCCAGAACTTGAACCCAGATGCTTGGTTCAAGAAGAAGGAAAATCCTATGATCATTTTGAAACGGGGACTGAGGGCATGATTGAAGAATTAGGTTCCATTGGAGCTGAGAAATTTGAGAATGCTCAGCAGTATCTCTTGCCAAACGAAGAGGTTCATCTAGTCTGTCAGACACACAGTGGATTCCTCATCCTGTCAAGTCGACGAGTTGTACTGTTGAATGAAACGAATCGGTCCGAGTATCGTATTGAGAGAGCAATACCCTATGATTGCGTTCTTGGATTTGAACCAAAGAAAGACGACAGGTTCATGATTAATGGGATAGTACTCGACACTTACGGTTGTCACACCAAGGAAATCGAATCACTCGAAGTCAAAGCACCAAAAGGACACAAAGGTGAGAACAAGATTGATGTCAGAAGTAGGTTCCAGTCCACGATGAGTCAGTGTTTTGATGTTGTAGAAAAAATCAGGGAGTCTGAAGAATTCACAAGAGACATTCCAGTGACTCGGGATTTTTCCTACTTGCAACAAATGCCTGAGAACCTTAAACAAAATGCAATTCTTGACCTGAACACGATTCTTCGAGACCAACCAGTCCACGACAAGCTTGTCCATGAGGCACTGAAGTTTCTAGGAAATGAGCCTTTTCTCCTTGAGGAATCACTGCGGGATGGGAGGGACAAGGAGAGTGGAGTCCTTTTTGCTGCAGGAACGCAAGGATACTATTGGATCCGGGGTAAGAAGCAGGGTCGCTTCTTGTCTAATGTGCTCGTGGATATGGTAGAATGGGAGAATATCCGATGTTTTGCACATCAGTGGCACCGTGAGAGTGATATCATCAATGTTACATATTCACTCACTAAAGATGGAAATGAAACCACGATAGAGTATCTCTGGAGCCCTATATCCAATGTTGACACACATGAGTATCCATGGCTATTGCAACAACTAAATGGACCATGGATTTTGGCAGATATTTCATTCAAATACTCTGGCAAACCCAGACTCACATATTATTACTAAACTCGACTCATATCAACTCTAACATGTGTCTGATGCGAATAACTTGAAACGTCCTTTAGTCGGCATATCTATCCAACGAATTCAGGAGAAGTTTGACAAGAAGAAATTCAACGAGTCATATTCCTGACTGCATTTGAGATTCCTGCAAGTGTCTTCTCTATATCTTCTTCCGAGTGAGTGAACGAGAGAGCTCCCAGTCCGTGATACCCAAACACACCTTCCTGCATGAGGAATCCCTGGAAGATATCTTGCTTGTCGTGGTCAAAGAGTGCACCTAGCTGTCCTGGCGTCTTGAGAGGGCCTTCCAAAATTTTAGTTAAGTGACTAACAAAAGTAATTGATCCATAGCCAGTCCCGGTGAGAGGTGCATTCATCTCTTGAAGCATCTCATTCAATCGTTCTCTAAAGGAATCGCCCATCTTGTTCAAACGAACATACTCCTTCTTCTTCTCGCGTAATCTTTTCAAGACTGCTAACCCTGCAGCCATGGTCAACGGATGACTGGAGAATGTTCCACCACCGACCCAACGACCCCCCTCAGCTCCAGCAGCAGCTAGAGCCATGACATCCTCTCGACCACCATACACACCAAGAGGCATCCCACCAGCAGCAGCTTTTCCAAGAGTCAAAAGATCAGGCTCCGCTCCGAATAACTTGTCCCCTGCCGTACCATACCTAAAACGAAATCCAGTGATGATCTCATCAAAGATGAGGAGAATGTCCCGAGATGCGGTCTCTTCTCGCAGATAGACGAGGAAATCATCCTCCGGTGGAATCCCACCACCCGCACCAATCACAGGTTCCACAATTATACCCGCTAGGTCCTTTCCATGTTTCTTCAACATCTCATCAAGACTCTCTCGGTTATTATAATCGAATGAAACACCATTGTAGAATGGAGCATCAGAATATGGATGGCCCATATGATAGGTGAGGGCATCATTGCCGCCGTGCCATCCTCCCAAGGTCTTTCCTATGAGTTTCCGCTTCGTGAAAAGTCTCGCCAGTCGCACTGCATACATCGTAGATTCACTCCCAGAAGCAGTGAATCGCATCTTCTCTAGTAGCGTAACAACCTCTTTGAGCTGCTCTCCGTACTTGACCTGAGGTTCATTTGGAATCCCAAAATGATGACCTGCTTCGACCTGGTCGCTGATTGCCTTCTTCACAACAGGATCGTTATGCCCTAGAATGAGGGAGTAATGAGTCATCCACCAATCTATGTACTCGTTCCCGTCAACATCCCAGATGTGTCCACCCTGTCCTCGACTAATGTAAGGTGGGTATGAACCACAACTCGGCATTCCAAAGTCACGTATATTGTGACTCACTCCACCAGGAAAAAGAGTGACAGCTCTCTTCCAGAGTGCCTCAGACTTGGGAGTTCTTGAATTATAATCCTCGAGCATTCTAAATTCCTCAATATCTTCGTTCTAGTTTTCCTTCCAGAATCTCGTTGTGTTTCGAGGTACTGGAAGGTCTTTCATGGTCTTGAGACCGGGTGACTCTTGAATCACAATTGGAATCAAATTGATAATCATACCAATTGTGCCATGGTCTCCTTGTACCCCTCCATTAATTCGTTGTGTGATAGGAGGAAGACCTTCAATGATGATTTCATCATATTGTGGTGTCGCCTCCGCATAAGCTTGAAAGTCAAGAGTGACAATCTGCTCACCCTTTCTTTTCCCTACTCCCACACTCTTCAGACCGAGAACATCTCCCTTTTCAATTGTGGCGAACGAGTTAGTAGTCTTACTCTCTGCGATCATGGCTTCAGGAGGTAGCTCCACGATCTCATCCAGTTCTAGGTTTAACCCCGTATCAATCATCTGTATTGACTCTACAAGCCCAACATGCCCTGTGATCTCTCCTTCCTCGATTTTCTTTCTGAACTCCTCAACTGTCATTCCTGTTCCAATCTTCTTTTGAAATGAAGGTCTCCTGTGACTTGAATTCATGTGGCGAGTGACACTGATAGTATCGACATGCTGACACGGTCCAGTAAGGACAATGGGTAGAAGGTCCATAAGGTAACCGGGATTGATTCCTGTTCCTACAACCGTCTTTCCGTTATCTTCTGCAATCTTGTTGAGTTTCTTTGCAACGTCTGGATTCTTTTGATACGGAAATGATAGTTCCTCACAGATTGAGATTACATCAAGACCGGTTTCAAGACACGATTCAATTGTTGAAAACACAGTTTCAAGTGATGATGATGTTGCAACAATTGCTGCGTCTGCTGTATTCTCTTTCAGCACTTTCTGTAAATCATCAGTCAATGAGATATCGCTCTCAATCTCGGCATGAAGTTCTTTAATCGATTTATTCGTTAACTCTGGGTCTGCATCGACAACTGCCACTAACTCAAGATTATCTCTCTTCAAGATAGAACTGGCAATATGACGACCTAGTGACCCGAATCCTATCTGTATCACTTTGAATGGTTTTGTCATGGATATTACCTCAGTGGGGATGATAGTTTCCCATTAGTGCCGGAATTGAATAAACCCTGTAATCAGTTTATCGAGATTGGTAGAACAAAGGCAAATGTGATGCGTCATTACTTATTTGAAAACTCTTCTTCCCTCAACACCTTCTTGTGGAGCTTCATGATGAGGGTGAGGGGGAGTTCATCACGGAATTCCACGAATTTCGGTAAAGCGTACGGCTTGACTCTTTCCCTGAGAAACTCTATGATTTCGTCTTCAGTAACCTTGCCTCTGAACTCTGGTTTCAGCTGGATGAATGCCTTGACTCGTTCACTCCCCTTTCTTTCAGGGTCTGGAACTCCAATCACTCCTGCTACATCTACTGCTGGATGCTCGTGAAGGATGTCATCGATGACCCGACTGTACACCTTGTTCCCAGAGACATTGATCATGTCCTTGATCCGGTCGACTACGGTGAAGTACCCATCACTATCCATTGTCACCATATCGCCCATTCTAAGCCAGCCATCCTCCTCCAAACCCGAACCAGGATCTGGCCAATAACCCAACATACACTGTGGACCTTTGACCCATAATTCACCGGGTTCACCGACAGGCGGTTCCTCTCCTGTTTCAGGATCGATTACCTGAATCTCAGTATCTGGTAATGGAACCCCAACTCCACGCTTCACCTGTTTCATGAACCCTGTGACTTTCGAGAAAGCTGAGATATTTACCGTTGCTCCTCCCGAGGTCTCTGTCGCTCCATATCCTTCACCCATGGGAACGCCTGCTATCTTCTCAAACTCTTCAGCTATATCTGGTGGAAGTGCAGCAGCAGCAGAGTAGTAGAATATCTGCCCCTTCTTCAGTGGCATGTTGCAGAATATCGTGTAATGAGCTGGAACTGCAAAGACAATAGCTGGTCGATATTCGTTGATTACTTCGACAATCTTCACCATGTCTCTCGGATCCATCAGGAACATCTTGAGACCCCAGGAGATACTAGCATGAATTGCCCAGTGCCCATAGGTATGGAATATCGGTACACAGATTGCTGTTGCACCCTTCCCCACTATTCCTACCTTCAGGGGGTCCATCATCCAATGAACCGTTTGGACGACATTGGATGTGAGATTATAATGAGTCAGCATTGTCGCCTTCGGTACACCACTAGTCCCCCCGGTAAATGGGAGTAGAGCAACATCCTCCTTCGGGTTGATCTCAATGTGTTCAGTATGTGGCTCGTGCTTTGTGATTATGTCTTCAAACGAGTAGTATCCTGACTCCGAGATTTCTTCGATCTCAGGGGTTTCATAATCGGGATAGATTTTGGTTGGTGCATAGATGACAGTCTTCACATCTGTCTGTGCTTTGATCTCATTCACACGCGAAACTCGACGGTATGAACAGACAACAACTTCCGACTTGCTCTCTTTAATCTCATGCCGCAGATCATCTACCTTGTGGAGGATACTCAATGGCACATGAATGGCTCCAATCTTCATGCAAGCATAGTCCACTATGATGAACTCAGGACAGGAGGGAAGAACCGACGCAATCGTAGTGCCTTTCTTCACACCCAAGGTCACAAGCGCTGATGCCAATCGATCCACCTTGTCTTTGAGAGCCTCATAGGTGATCTCTTCCTCTGCATAGACACAGGCAACATTCCCAGGATACTCTACCGCGGAATCCTCCAAGAACTTGTAGACGTTTATCTCTGGATAGGGCTCCATCGAGTGTTTCAACTTGTAGGGTCCTAGGAAATACGCCTTGAGCCAGGGCTTGTCTTGATAACTCACAGCAATCACCTTGCATAGAACCGTTCGATCTCAATAAATCTGGTCAATGACCCATTCCAGACCAAGCTCGGTCAGTTTCTCCTTCGTTGGCTTACCATCATTGTCCCACCCACGGAATTCATAGTAGCTATCCAATATGGGGTCTAAGTCTACAACCAGCCCTTTGGCAGGACCTTCAGGCATTGGTTCCTTCAATAACCGGGGTGGAAGCGTGTCATCCTTCCGTGTTGCACCCTCGCGCACATTATATACTTTCTCAAGATTGTAGATCCTCTCTCCGGTCTTCCTGAAGTCAGCTGCTGAGAACTCGATTCCCATCAAATTGGACAACAGCACTGCCCAGTCTTCCGCAGTCATGACGATGCCCATGAACTTGCAGGCACCCACTGCGTCAAAGATCTGGAAAGCATCCTCAAAGTCCTTCAGGATAACTGACTTCTCAGGAAGTTCTAGTTGCGGGTCCCCGACGTCAGCATCATCTACTATCATGAATGGCATTGAGAGAAAAGCAGGCCCCTCAATCCATGCAGTGATATGGTCTCCACCTCTGTTTGCGGTGGCATAGGCCAATCCTGTGATTTTTGCAGCTCTACTATCATATGCAGGAAGCTCCAATCCCTTGACATGCATGGCAAAGTGGTCTGAACCCTTCCCGAACTTCTCAGCCATCCTCATTGTGCCCTCTGCGAGGACATCACCGAAGCCTTCGCGCTTAGCTATTTTGGGCACGATGTCCACTATCAGATCCTTGTCCCCAAACTTGAACTCGATGCCGCCTGTGTCCTGCTCCGTTATAATTCCCTTCTCGAAGCACTCCATGACAAAGGCAACTGAGCCCCCGGCAGAAATCGTATCGAGCCCCCACTCGTTACACAGAAAGTGTGCCAACGAGATGGGTTCAAGGTCATCTATCCCGCACATACTACCAAATGACCCAATTGTTTCAAACTCGGGACCCTCACCTCGGCTCTTGAACTTGCCCTCCTTGATCTCAGCGACCCGCCCACATGCAATCGGACAGGCAAAGCAGGGCTTCCGCGAAGCAAGTATCGTGTCATTGATTGCTGTACCATTGATATTCTCAGCACCCTCAAATATCCCGGTCTGGAAATTCCGTGTGGGTAGTCCTCCAACCACCTGACACAGGTCGACCATGGTTGCAGTACCATAGACCTCCAATGTCATCTTGAGCATGCTCTGGTTTACCCAGTCAAACCTCTTCTTGGCCTCGGTTCTATATTCCTCGGGATTTGCAACCGGGATTGGTTCCTTGCCATAAGACACGACTGCCTTCAGATTCTTCGAGCCCATCACAGTTCCTAGACCACATCTTCCAGCAGCACGACCAAAGTGTTTCTCATCACAGTCATTCATGATTGCAGCATATTTTACTAGATTCTCACCTGCAGGACCAATGCAAGAAACATTATGCTTGGAACCATGTTTCTCTTTGAGAATCCTCGTTGTCTCTGAGGTGGTCTTCCCCCAGATTTCAGCCGCATCTCTTAATTCAGCCCTCCCGTCCTCAGTCAAGAGATACACTGGTTTAGGAGAAATTCCCTCGAAGATGATGCCATCAAAACCCGACCGCTTGAAGTCCTTAGCCCAAAACCCTGCGGAATTTGCCTGACCCCACAGGTTCGTTAGGGGTGATTTAGCTACAACACTGTATCTTCCCGCACTCGGAGACTGTGTGCCTGTCAGGGGACCAGTCATGAAGATTAACTTGTTTTCCGGTCCTAGGGGATCGATTCCTTTCTCGGTTTCTCGAATCAGGTAGTAAGTTGCAAGGCCAGCGCCACCGAGATACTTCTTCAGAACTTCGTCATCAGGAAACTCTTCAGTTATTATCCCGTCAGTGAGGTTGACCCGTAGAATCCTTCTCATGTATCCCTGTAGCATATCGAAATCATCCCAATCTATTCCAGAATATGATGCAGCTTGACACTACTCAAAAAACTCCGTTTCTATGGTCGTAGCACTGACTACTAGTTCTTTGGCTGCTTCAGCGGCCCGTAAGACCTTAGCCATATCACCAGTGACTTTAGCTCGTCCAGAGAGCAAAGCTCGGATTGGATCTAACTCTTTCTTCTGCAGTTGTTCCCAAACATCAATTCTAGCTGCGTAGATAAATTCCACTTCAAACGGCTGATTTGAGGGTGCTTCACCTTTACTAAGCAGTTTGAATTCATCATCTTCTTTCAGAATCTGGCAACCAGTACATTTGCCGTGATGTAGACCAATCCACATTCTGATCGGATGATCCAATCCACCATGCGGGTCAACCTGGAAAATAAAATTACCTTCCCACCAGTCCGCTGCTTTTGCGTAATTCTCATTTGCATTTATCGCCTTCATGTAGAGGTCTGCCCATTCTTGAGTTCCAAATTTCACCATCTATTATTCCTCTCAACGTTCTACTTTGTCTAGCACCAATATCTTGGGTAACGCTAGGAGTTTTCTATATGCCTTTCCCTTGAATCGAAGTTTTCTCTTTCCGAAACGGTTTTTCTTAATCATCATATGCATGACTGAATTTTGACCATTGCAGAAAAACATCAAATCCTCGGGGTCGGATATCAACTCCAGATCATATTCCTCAAGAGCATCCTTTGCGACATGGTATTCACCGTCTTTTGCAACGAGATTAATCCACAGTATCTCATCTTCTTCAACGTGGAGTCCGATATTGATTCTGCCCTCAAAAGAATCCAACCTCTTGGTGTTCTTCGGATTCTCTCTCTTGTCTGCAATGATGCTGCTGATCACAGATTTGAATGTCAGAAACAATGTTTCTCTCTGAGTATCATCCATCCTTCTCACCCAGTCCTGGTATCTATCCTTAAGGATTCATTAAGACCCATTTCAATATTGTCTTTGAAAGAATCACTCTGCTATCTGACTAGGTCCACCCAGACGGGATCTGGTGTTGTTTCATCTGTTGCGTCTTTTCCACCCCCTCATCATGGATTACGAAATTATAGCGCTCCATGGGGGAAACCTTCTCTGAGAAGATAACACCGATGAATGCTCAGAAGGCGAATAACACTATTTACCTTCTGCATTCAGTTCATCACAATATCACTGACTCAATGGAAGCACGATTTCGAATTGGGCTCCTGTACCTTTTATCTTTGGCATCAATTCGATTGACCCACCAACTGCTTCTATTATTTGCCTGCTTATGTGAAGACCGAGTCCCCCGCTTTCTTTTGTTGAGATTCCTCTTTGGAATAATCGCGCTCTCATGTCCTCCGGTACTCCCGGTCCGTTGTCAGAAACAATAATCCGCACTTGATTTTCGATAGCAGATATCTCGACGGTAATCTTTGGCGTTTCTCCAGCATGTTGAACTGCATTCCTAAAGAGGTTCTCGAAAACCATCGGGAGCAATCTTCCTTGGGAAATTTGTTCAACATCCAGTTCATCATCAACTATTACCTGAATTTCTAACCCTATTTTTGTGTCAGCAGATAATGTGGCAACCTCGCGTAACATATCATCTATTGGCTCATCTTGAAACTTCGCAGTTCTACTCACAGCTCTTAGCAAATTACCCATTCGACTGGTAAGAGCTAGTGATGAATCAAGAAACTGTTGAGCTTCTGCTAGATCATCATTCATCACCATATTCACAACTTCTAACGCTCCTACTATTCCAGCCAAATCATTGTTCAAATCATGCTGAAGTAATGAAATGTAGATCTCAAGTTCTTTTTGTTGTAGTAACCGCATTTGCTCGTTCTGCTTTCTTTCACTTATGTCACGAACTATGCCTACAGCTCCCCAACCCTCCCCCATTTTGATAGAAGTCAGTGATAGCTCAATAGGAAACTCAAGACCATTCCTTCTCAGTCCAGTAAGTTCTAGAATCTTTCCGATTGCGACTCCTGTACCAGTTTTTTGAAACTGTTCAAAGCCTTCATGATGCGCGGCCATGAAATTTGAAGGAGTTATCATTTTATGCAGATTCTTGCCCACTGTTTCTTTTTCCGAATATCCAAACATGCGTTCTGCAGATGGGTTCCAGAACTGAACTAACTCTTCCTGATTAATCATGATTATAGCATCAAGGGTTGATTGCGTCACCGCATTTAGTTTAGCACTCTGCTGGGTTACTTCATACAGAGTACGTTGACGTTCAATGAACTGACTCAAATCATCTGATATTTGACTGATCATTGACACCTCCTCTTGAAGGAATGGGCCTTCATCTGATTCTGGCTGTTGATCCAAGTATCCAATCTCTAAGATTCCTACGCTCTTTCCAAAAACCAATATCTCTTCAGATAGGGTTGCTACCGAGTTTTTGTAATTTGAAGATGAGAATTCATGCTCATCAACGCCTATACGTGCGCAAGTAATCTCGGGAAACTGGAATCCAGCACAAATTATTGGCAGGAGCTCCTTCAGAATAATTTCCAGCGCCGTATCAGGGTTCTTCATCAGGTCTGATGCCCCCGAAACCGCTTTGATTTCTATCAATCTTTTCTGTAGTTTATATGACGTAGTTCTGAGGTCCTTTTCCATATTCTTCTGGACAGTGATATCAGAAACTACACCAATCGCTCCAACTACTTCCTTCTGATCATCTAATTGTGGAATTACCGATACGTGAACATCCCTCGGTTTTCCATCCGCTCGTAGCATACGGATATTGTATGCTGAACTTATTCCACTTGTTCTGCGTCTTGTTTGTGATTTAACTTGTGAAACGAAACGAGGGTCAACAAAGTCCATCAAATCCCTACCAATTAGCTCAATAGAATCAATATCGAGAATTTCGCCCATGGCCTTATTCGCCATCATTATCATATTTTGATTATCAACAACAACGACACCTTCAGGCAGTACGTCAATCAGACTACGGTATCGCTCCTCAGATCGCTTCAGAGAAACCTCTGCCTGTTTGCGTTTTGTGACGTCTTGGACCAGGACGAGATATTGCTCAATTCTCGATTCATCGCCAAATTTCAAAGGCGTGATTGACGTTTTTAGATGAACAACACCTGTTCTACTGCATTCCCAGGAATTAGCAGCATGCACCCAAGAAAAGTCAAACGGTGATTCGTACTCTATTGGATTCCCTTGCATGAGCTCTTGTTTCTTGTCTTCAGGAATTATAGGTCCAGCGAAAAAGTTGAAATTGAGCGCATCATCAACAGAATTCATTCCGAAAATATCCAACCAGGCGCCTGAAACTCGAATAACATTCCCTTTCAAATCGAGGACAACTATGCCAATTGGAGCTTGTTCATACATTGCACGAAGCGTCGCTTCACTCCTAACCAGTGCCTCATGATGCTTCAACCGGTCCGAAATATCAATACTATATTCAATCATGTACTTGAGAGAGCCATCTTGGTCAAGTATCGGAACTCCATGGACTTCATATTGTCGAGGAATCCCCTCTTTATCGTAATGTACATGCTCTGTTACGAAAGGCTTCTTGGTTTTCTTCACTTCTTCAAGAGGACATGGATGTTCTGTACCCAAGCAGGGTGAATCAGATCGATGGGCAATCTGGTAACAGGTCGTCTTCCCTTCAACACCGCTAGCACTGTTTGCTAAAATGATCGAATGATCAGCCGGGTCGATTACATAGAATGGGTGTGGAAGTGAATCAATCACTATCTTGAGAAAATCGCCATTCTTACTTATTTCGTCCAATATTTCATTCAACAATCATTCACTCCTCTTCCGAAATCTAGAACATTCACGCTGAGTCTGGTGACTGAGGCAAAGGCAATGTGATTCGGAATGTAGTCCCTTCTCCTTCTTCGCTTTCAACATCAATTGTTCCTTGATGGCGTTCTATGATTGACTTGGTTAATGCCAAGCCCAATCCAATACCCTTTGCTTTCGTTGTGAACAAGAACTCGAACAACCTGTCAATGTTCTCTTTTTTGATTCCTACTCCGGTGTCAGTTATTGATATGACAACAGTATTTTCATCCGAACGCTCTGATTTGATTGTCAATCTACCTCCTTCAGGCATCGCTTGAACTCCATTCAAGCAAATGTTGCGAATTGCCTGAATAATCTGAACCCGGTCTGCAAGTGTAATCGGAATCTCATTGTCAAGATCAGTGACCACATTGACATTGCTTGGAATGTCGATACGCGATAGAGCTGTTTTGATTGATTGGTTAATTACGACCTTTTCCAGCATAGTTGGCCTTGGACGGGCGAAATCAAGGAGGCTTTCAATAATTCTGGTGCTTATGTCTACTTCTTTCTCTATTACTTCCAAGGCTTCTGCAACGTCTGATTCGGGACTTTTTAGGACCATTTTAAGAAGATATGCTGCAGTCTTTATTGAAGATAGGGGATTCCTGAGTTCATGACCCACTCCTCCACTTATCTTTCCCAGTGCAACCATTCTTTCTTGGAGAATTAGTTTTTCTTGCGCGTTCTTCAAATCCGTTGTCTTCTGTTCCTGTTGTGTAACGATCTGCTGTGCGAAAACTAAGGTGATAATCAATCCAATTCCGAATACAAGAAGATTTAGCCCCAGCATGTTGGATGTTATCACATTGCCCTCAGCCATGACCATACTCAATGGAGCTTCCATTATCATTATCCAGTCAACTGTTTCCAGAGGGATTGCCATCCCTAGAATGCTTGTTCCGTTAATATCATGTACATCAATAACATTCGCTGACCCATTTATAGCAGTCTGTACAAGATAGTGCGAACTGTAGTTCAATGACAGCGGACCATCATCCAGACTAAAGATGTCAATCTCAGAATGAGCTATCACAATCCCTCTCAGGTCCACAATATACGCAAGTGTACCGGTGTCAAATGGGTAATCAAATAGGGTATCAATCACATCATTGATGGTTATGGACCCCATCAAGACGCCTACTATATCCCCGATATATGATCTAATGGGCACACGAATCGACATACCCACTTTACCTTCTGAGTGGTCGAATGGAGCCCCGAAGCTAGTAATTCCCTGCAGAAAAGGTATTGAGAAGAAGTATACATCAGCGTAACTGCGAGTGGTATAAATCAAGTCAAAGTTTGGCATAGTTCCAGTGACGAACCAGCCTGTGCTGTTCAACACAGAGAGTGTGTTGATATTCGGATTCAAATCGATGTATTGGAACATAATTTCTGTCTGATTATCAAGATCCATGTTACGAAACACTGGTTGATCAGCCATTGTGATTAACAAGGTCTCCAAATTTATCAAACTGTTTTCCTCATCACGTGTTATGTCATGAGCTAGCTCATCGTGCCGTATCGCAGCCCGCTGAAGCTCACGGTCCTGAATGTAGGGGACAATATAAAAAACTTGAATCAATAATGAAGCAGTCAACACTATTGTAAAAAGGGTCAGCAGCTTTGTTCTCCATCCAATGTTCGCCAGGCTCATGCTTTCCACTCAACACCAAACTTTCTTTACCGAAGAGTATTTTTGTTAGAATTTCTCAAATTATAAATGATTTTAGTTAGTTCATCAGAAACGACTTCTACCTGTATTCAAAAAAGAAAGAAAGAGAAAAGGATCACAGGAGACCCCTCTTTTGTAAAGTATCTACTTGAAACTCTTGACAATAAATGAAATCGTGTGGTCGATTTTGAAGCCTATTCTTTTATAGAGACCTTCCGGATATCCGCCTTTTTCCGCTCGAATCACGTGAATGTCATTTCCATCTTTGATGGATTCTCTAATGGCATGAAGTGTTAGGGTATGAAACAGCTGCCCAGAACTTGGGCAAAGTTGGACTTCCCTCAAATGAACATCTGAGAGAATCTGTAGGTCTTTATATATCAGGGTCAGGTAACTT
>VAPB010601610.1_pt1 | contig 14577 bp, 10 predicted proteins | sample 3395101 | NCBI WGS metagenome assembly VAPB01 (sample SAMN08290433, study PRJNA428436) | hydrothermal vent metagenome | isolation source: Deep-sea hydrothermal vent chimney | place: Indian Ocean: Southwest Indian Ridge | reverse complement strand
GCAAGACTCATCATCTCTCCAACTGCCACAAATACGTCAACCCCTATTTCAGACACCATCTTTCCTGTAGCCCTGTGTGCCTCTTCTGAAAATTTGCCCAGCTCCATCATATCGCCAAGAACTGCAACTGTCCTTTTTTCACCCTTCATGAGAACAAATTCTTTTAAAGACTCTTTCATTGATGATGGATTGGCGTTGTAGAAGTCATTTATTAACATTATCTTATCTCCTCTTATAACCTGAAATCTCACAGGAAAACCCGTATAACTCTCAAGTGCAGTTTTTATCTCCTCAACAGTAATCCCGAGCGAAAGACAAACAGCAGATGCAGCAAGCGCATTGTAAACATTAAATAACCCGTGGATATTTAGTGTAATTACCACACGTTCTCCACTTTTGAGGGCCAATGTAAAATTACTACCGTTGTCGGTTGCAGATACATTCTCCGCCCTCACATGAGAGTCGTTATTTACTGAAAATGTAATTATCCTGCCGCCAAACCCTTCAATCCCCTCCATCAAAAAACTGTCATCAGCATTAAGAACAGCTACTGCGAGTCCTTGCAAAATCTCAAGCTTTGCACTCCTTATAGAGTCAAGGCTGCCAAGTTCACCGATATGCGCCGAGCCTATATTTGTAATTATGGCGTAACTCGGAACAGCTATTTCGCACAGTCTCCTTATTTCTCCTGGAGCGTTCATGCCTAATTCAAGGACTATTACTTCATCATCAGGGGTAAGCCCTGTAAGGCTAAGGGGCAAGCCAATATGGTTATTAAGATTGCCCTCGTTTTTAAGAACCTTAAATCGTGTTGAGAGAATTTTATATGTCATTTCTTTGGTTGTTGTCTTGCCGTTACTTCCTGTGATTGCAACAGCAGGAATATCTCGTTTTATCCTCAGGAAATGTGCTAAATCCTGTAATGCCCTCAGAGTATCTTTTACACAAACAAGTACCTTTCTTTTTGGAACGCTAAGCGTTCTTGGCAGTGAGTGGCGCCTTGCATCCACAACAGCACCATTTCCTTTTAAAAGTGCCTCATCAAGAAAGTCGTGTCCGTCAAACCTCTGCCCTCTTAATGCAAAGAATATTTCACTCGCCTGGATGGTGCGTGAATCTATCGAAACCCCTCCAAAAGAGTTTGAATCCTGAGAGAGCAGTTCTCCTCCTGTTGCTTCAATAATTTCTTTTGTCGTTAAAGTTGCCATCGCCTCGCTTAAAATTAAATATCAAAAATCAAAACTTAGGAAAAAATAAGCTAAATTTAATCAAAAGATATTCCATATTTTTTATTTTTAATTTTTTATTTATTTTTGATTGCTTCTTTTAAAACTTTCTTATCGCTGAAATGATGCCTGACCCCTTTAATCTCCTGGTAATTTTCATGCCCTTTACCAACAATAAGCAGTGTATCTCCTGCCCTGGCTATTGATACGGCTTCTTTTATAGCCGCAGTCCTGTCAGGCTGCTCTGCATAGTTATCTTTTCTTATACCTTTGATTATCTCTTCAATTATTTGCATCGGCTCTTCTGTTCTCGGATTGTCTGATGTAAGGAATACGAAATCGCTTAACTCTGTTGCTACAGCACCCATCTTAGGCCTTTTTGTCCTGTCCCTGTCACCACCGCATCCAAAGACTGTTATTAATTTTTCTTTTGTCAGCGGTCTTGTCTCTTCAATTAATTTCCTCAACGCATCCTCCGTATGTGCATAATCCACAATGCATGTAAAATCCTGCCCTTCGTCTATCTTCTCAAAACGCCCCTCAATTGGCTGCACTTTTTTAATTCCCTCTATAATCATTTCTCTGTCAATACCAAAAGCATATGCCGCTGCTACAGACATAAGAATGTTATAGATATTGTTGCGCCCCACAAGCGCCGAGTTTACTGTAAATCTGCCATCAGGGGCTTGAATCTCGAAAGAAAGACCATCTTGCAGTCCGTGTTCTTTTATATTTTCTGCTCTTAACATAGCGCTTTTTTCAAAGCCGCATGTTATTAAATTACAATTCAGTTTTTCTGCAAGGCCCCTAACCTTTGGGTCATCCCAGTTGAGCACTGCGTAGCCGTCCTTCTGAAGATAATTGAAAAGTCTGGCTTTAACAGCAAAGTATTCCTCCATTGTGCCGTGAAAATCCAGGTGATCCTGAGAAAAATTAGTAAACATCACTAACTTAAACAAACAACCCTCTACTTTTTTAAGTGCTAATGCATGGGAGGACACTTCAATAACTGCATAATCAACTTCACTATCCGCCATCTCGCTTAAATATCCCTGGAGATCCAGAGACTCGGGGGTTGTTTGAGGTGCAGTTAAAACTCTGTTGCCCACTATATAATTAATTGTCCCTAAAAGACCGACCTTCTTACCCCATGCATCGAAAATGCTCTTTGTAATATAGCTCGTGGTAGTCTTGCCATTGGTTCCGGTAATACCAATTAGGGATATTTTTTTTGCAGGCTCTTTATAAAAAGCAGTGGAAAGAAAAGCTAACGCTTCCCTGCTATCATCGACTTCTATAAAAGTAGTGCTATTGTGTAAATCTGTTTTTTTCTCTAAAACCACCCCTACAGCCCCCCTGCCTATTGCATCATTTACGTAAGTGTGGCCATCCACAGTAAAACCTTTAATCGCTACAAAAATATAACCGTCTTTTATAAGTCTTGAGTCATATGCAATCCCCTTTATTTCTTTCCCCAGAGGCCCTCTGACGCGCTTTATCACCAGACCCTTCAAAAGTTCCGCAATTGTCATCTCCCCGTCAAAAGGTTCCAGATTGATTTTTTTTAACGATGTTCACTGACAAGTAAGACATTATTTTCTTCTCTTTCCATCGGAATATTAAGATATACAAATGTTTGTTCGACGATATTTTTGAATACAGGGGCTGCTACCACCCCGCCGTATCTTGCACCTCTGGGTTTATACACAACCACTATCAGCGCAATCTTAGGATTGTCAGCAGGAACAAAACCTACAAATGAACTCACATAGTCGCTTGTAGAATACCGCCTGGTTTTCGCATCAATCATCTGGGCTGTACCTGTCTTTCCTGCAACCCGGTTTCCTTTAATAGATGCATTTCGTGCTGTGCCTCCTTCTTCAACGACTGTTTTCAACACATTTTTCATCGTTCTCGCAGTGCTTTCAGATATAACCCTTCTTTCCACCACCGGAGAAAAACTTTTTATAATTTCACCGTCAGAGGAAATTATTGCAGAGACAATATATGGTTTCATCAATTTTCCGCCATTGGCAATAGCAGAATAAGCCCTGAGAACCTGCAATGAAGTGACGCCTATTTCCTGCCCAATTGATATGGATGCCAGTGTCCTGCCCGACCAGTCTTTTGTATCTTTGAGAAGTCCTCTGATTTCGCCCGGCAGGTCAATGCCCGTTTTCTCTCCGAAACCAAACTTCTTTATATAGCGATAAAATCTTTCATCCCCCAATTTAATACCTATCTGTACTGCACCAACATTTGAAGATTTTTGAATAACTTCCCTAAATAGGAGTGTATCATGTCTGTGGACGTCGCGGATAACCCCCCCTGGTACCTTTATATATCCTTTCGAGACATCGAACGTTTCATTAAACGCAACTGCTCCTTCCTCAAGAGCTGCTGAAGCCAGAAATACTTTAAACGTGGAACCTGGTTCGTAAATATCTGTAATCGCCCTGTTACGTCTTTTATCAGCTTTTATGTTACCTGCGAAATTAGGGTTATAAGTCGGCCTGTTAGCCATTGCAAGTATCTCACCTGTCATAGGGTTCATCATTATTGCCACCACAGCCTCTGCCTCCCACTTGCTCATAGCATTTTCTATTTCCCTCTCAACAATATACTGGAGCCTTTCATCTATAGTAAGCAGAAGGTTATTACCGGGAACTTCATCTTCAATATCTCCAAAAAGGCTGTTGCCCTTTGCGTCCCTGCCAAGCTGAATCTTTTTTGCTTCACCCTTTATATAATCGTTATACTTAAGCTCAATACCTGCAATCCCTTTATTGTCAATGTCTGTAAAACCAAGGATATGCGATGCTATCCGGCCTTTTGGATAATACCGTTTTGTCTCTGCCAGGAAACCCAATTCCTGTTTAAGTTTAAATTTCTTTTTCAACCCGTTAACTCTGTGGACGGTATTCTCACCCACCTTTCGCATAAGCCATATGAATTCTTTATTTTTTTTCGCTAATAATTTTTTACTAAGACTTGCTGGCGATACCTTAATAATACGGGCTAAATCAGGTGACAGGCTTTCTATATCTTTAATCTTGGAAGGGGCTGCATAAAGGGATTCAGTTTCTATGTTTACAGTCAGCGGTCTCATTTCCCTGTCCCAGATAACACCTCTTTGCGGTCTTAATGTCTTTACTCCCAGATATTGACGGTCTGCCTTCTGCGAGAGCACCTCATGGTCAAACACCATAAGAACAATGAGACGCAGAAATATGACCGAAAAACAAAAAAGTACGATTGTGCATAGGATAACAGCCCTCTTTTTACTCCGCCTGAGATGTATCTTTGTAAGGTCTTTATCCCAAAGTTTTCTTTCTGTTTTATTCGTTCTCCTTTTAATCATGGATCTGGTTCTCGGCTGCAACACCCTGCTGTTTTTTTAATCCTCATCCCAGAGTCTGATTATTTTCACTTTTCCCTCACATCTTATTTATGCTTTTTCAGTATCCGGAATCAGATGAAGCATCCCCGAGCGCCGGGTCGATACGACCTGCCTGCCGGACAGGCAGGCTCGATCCCGGGACTGATTTTGCAGACACTCTGTAAGGGATGGCTCCCGTTGTCTTTTTGACAAAAACGACCTTTTCTCTTTTGGGAAGACTCATCCCGAGCCGTTTTATTGCAACCTCTTCTACTCTCTCCGCAGAGTAAAAACCTGCCTTTTCCGCTAATATCAATTTACCTTCCCTATTGAGCTCCTTCTTTTGATCTGTCAGCTGACTTAGCTCGTATTCAAGATTAACGACCGTTGTCCTGAGCCATATAAGTGTAAACGCGCCTATAAATATGCAGATGAAAAAACCAAATTTCAGGAGTCCCCATCTTTTATTCCTTTTTAAACGTCTTGTCGTCATAATTTCTCCGCCACCCTGAGCTTGGCGCTCCTTGATGATGGGTTTAAAAGCTGTTCCTCCTTCTCTGGAACCAGGGGCTTCTTAGTAATAACTGTAACTATCTCTTTACGCGCCAGCTCTCTAAAAGAGTGTTTCACTATTCTGTCTTCAAGGGAATGATAGGAAAGCACACAAATTCTTCCTCCTGATTTAATTATGTTTGTCCCTGCATCTACTGCCATTGACAGCTCGGTAAGCTCCTTGTTTACCTCAATTCTCAGTGCCTGAAAAGTCTTTGTGGCAGGATGAATTCTGCCTCTCCTGCCCACAGCCTTTTCAATTATCTGCGACAGCTCCCTGCATGTCCTGATGGGCTTTTTCATCCGGACATTAACAATAGCCTTTGATATTCTTCTGCCAAACCTTTCTTCTCCGTAATTCCATAAAACATGCGCCAGATCCTTCTCTGAATATTCATTTACTATCCCTGCCGCCGTAAGCCTCTGCCTCCTGTCCATCCTCATATCAAGATTCTCGTCCTTTAAAAAACTAAATCCTCTTCCTTCTGCTTTAAGCTGTAAGGTAGAGACCCCTAAATCAAGAAGAACCCCGTCCACCTCCTTATAACCAAGCTCCTTAACTACAGCCTCCATATTTGAAAAATTGTCTCGTACGAGATGGACATCATAGTCCTTCAGCCTTTCTTTTGCTATTTCAAGTGCTTCGTCATCCCTGTCTACTCCCACTACTGTGCATCCACCGGCCCTCTGCAAAATACATTCAGCATGGCCTCCGGAACCCACTGTACCGTCTACATATATCCCCGATTTTTTCACTTTTAACGCCTTCATGACTTCTCCTGACATAACGGGTATATGGGTTATTCCCATTTATTTGTTTGCAATTTTGCGATACGCTCCCTACAAGCTGCTTCGTCTATCTTTGCCGGGTCTAATGCTTCTTCAAATTTCTTCCTGTTCCACACCTGTATGATGTGACCCTGTCCTATTACCACCACTTCGTCATTTAATCCAGCATCATCCCTTAAGGCAGAAGGGATAAGTACCCTTCCCTGCTTATCTATCTCACACTCAACTGCCGAGCCAACGACCCTCAGCATGTAATATCTGACCTCTTTTAGGGTTTCCGGCCATCTTTTTACTTCATCCAGATGTTTATTCCATTCATCAACAGGGTAAGCACAAAGGCAGGGATCAAATACTTCATTGACAAATACTAATTTCAGACTATAATTTGTAGAGAGGATTTCTTTAAACGGTGGCGGGATTAGAGTACGGCCTTTGCTATCTAGGGTATAATAATGTTTACCATAAAAACCCGGCAATTTTCCCTCCACTTTTAACCACTTTTAACCACAGTATAGGAGCCATTTAACATGTTGTCAAGTAAAAAAATAAGACACTCTATATTTTGTGGTGTCATTTTAATAAACATACCACGGATGGTATCCATTTCCTTAGCGTAACAATAATTTGGAATAGCACTATAAAAAAACCAAATCACCTGGTTTAATGAAAGTTACATAGATGGTGGGGTAAATGACAGACATTATCGAAAGATTTCTAAATTATCTGACAGTAGAGAAAGGTCTTTCCGTAAACACAATAAATGCATATAAAAATGACTTAAACAAATTCCAAACATACCTCGCAGAATTTGACAAAGTCAGAATCTCGTCTAGAATCGATCCCGATGACCTGCCTACCCTGCCTACCGGCAGGCAGGCGGACAAGGCAGGCTCGCACCGAGACATAACTGGTCTTACCAAAAATGACATCATCTCATATTTGAATCACATTCGGGATTCAGGCAGTCAGACTCCGACAATAGCACGGAATATCGCCAGCCTGCGCAGTCTCTGCAAATTCATGATTTTAGAAGGAATAATTAAAGAAGACCCAGCTGAAAACCTCGGTACCCCGAAGGGATGGAAACACCTTCCGAAAATATTAGGAGTTGATGAAGTTGCTTCTATACTGGAAAGGCCTGCGGGCAAAAAACTCTCATTCAGGGACAGAGCAATTCTTGAACTCATCTATTCCTCTGGTTTAAGGGCAAGCGAAACAATCAATTTAAAACTGGGCGATATTAATTTTGAGGCTGGTTTTATAACTGTTATGGGCAAAGGCGCTAAAGAGAGGATAGTACCGGTTAATGAACGGGCAATGAGGGTATTAAAAAAATACGTGGAAGAATTAAGGCCTCTGCTCCTGAGAAAAAAGAAATCCCGTCACTTATTTCTGGCAAAAGGGGGAAAACCCATTACAAGACAACGATTATGGCAGCTGATTAAATTATACTCGGAAGGGCTGTCCATAAAGGTGTCCCCTCACACTCTGAGGCATTGTTTTGCAAGCCACCTCCTTGACGGCGGGGCAGACCTGAGGGCACTTCAGAAAATGCTCGGGCATACAGATATATCAACCACGCAGATATATACAAAGGTAGCACCTGAAAAGCTCAAAAAAATACTCAAGGAAAAACATCCACGCGGCTAACAATACGCAGTGCTTGACTTATAATACGTATCCTGCTTGCATCTTGTATCCTGTATCCTGTATCTTATATCGTAATAATTCATTACTCTGAGCTCTGGAGGGGCATATGCTAAAAAAAGTACCAGTAGATGAACTCTATCGCAGTTGTGATCCGTCTGATTTTCCATTCAAGACCACCGATGAAATCTCGCCTCTTGAAGAAACCATTGGCCAGCCAAGGGCATTAAGATCCCTTGATTTTGGCCTAGGGATTGACGGCCACGGATTCAATATCTACATCCTCGGCGAAAGCGGCACAGGTAAGATGACAACGATTAAGGCTATTCTGGGGGAAAAAGCCAAGGGTGAACCTGTCCCGGATGACTGGTGTTATGTCTATAATTTCAAAGACCCTGATGCTCCCAAAGCCATGAACCTGCCCCCTGGAACGGGCCTGACATTCCAGAAAGATATGGACGAACTTATAAACGTCCTGAGACAGGAAATACCAAAAGTATTTGAGTCCAAGGAATACGAAAAACAGCGGACTACAATCTTAGAAGAATTCCAGAAAAAACAAAAGTTACTTTTCTCAAAACTTGAGAAAGAAGCAAAAGATAAAGATTTTTCCCTGAGAAAAACTGTCAGCGGCCTTGCCCTTGTTCCTGTCAAGAAAACAGGTGAATCATTAAGCGAGGAAGAATATGAAAGCCTGGAGCTGAAAGTAAGAAAAAAAATCGAGGGCATAGGCAAGGATCTCCAGGAAAAACTTGATGATGCAGTAAGGCATGTCAGGGATGAAGAAAAGAAAGTTAAAGATAAGGTAACACAACTCGAGCGGCAGGCTGCACTTTCTTCTGTCGGACACTGGATTGATGAATTAAAGCAAAAATTCAACCAGTATCCTGAAGTTATTACTTATCTCGAAGATGTTAAAGAAGACATTCTTGAACATCTTGAAGACTTTAAGCAGCAAGAAGAACAGGCTCCGTCACTGCCGTTTTTAAAACCTCCGAAAGCAGAGCTTTCATTTGTCAGATATTCCATAAATGTCCTTGTGAACAACCGCGACACAAAAGGGGTACCTGTTGTAATCGAAAGCAATCCCACTTATTATAATCTCTTTGGAAGGATTGAACATAAACTTCAGTACGGCATGGCTGTAACCGACTTCAGTATGATAAAAGCCGGTTCTCTCCACAAGGCAAATGGCGGTTATCTGGTCATAGACGCCCTTGATCTTCTGAAAAATATCTTTGTTTATGACGCCATCAAACGGACAATCAAAGACAGGCAGATAAGAATAGAGGATGTATGGGAACAATACCGGCTTATTTCTTCCATAACCCTTAAGCCCGGGGCAGTTCCTTTTAACGTAAAGATCGTGCTGGTAGGCAGCCCGAGGCTCTACTATATGCTTTATAATCTCGACGAAGAATACAGGGAACTTTTCAAGGTAAAGGCTGATTTTGAAAACCGGATGAACAGAAACAAAGAAAACCTTGCTAAATATGCCGGCTTCGTGCGTACAAAATGCCTTGAAAAAGGACTGAAGCCCTTTGAACAGAGTGCAGTTGTAAAAATTGTCGAGTATGGCTCAAGGCTCGCTGAACACAAAGAAAAGCTTTCAGCAAAGTTCACCGAGGTAGCTGACCTCCTGAGGGAGGCTGACTACTGGGCAAAGCATGATAAAAGTAAAACCGTAAAATTAAAACACGTTGAAAAAGCATTTGATGAAAAAACTTACCGTGTCAACAAGGTAGAGAAAAAAATACAGGAAGCAATACAGGAAGGCACAATACTTGTGGATACCGACGGCGCTGTAACAGGGCAGATAAACGGTCTTTCCATCCTTGACCTCGGAGACTACAGGTTCGGTCTCCCTTCAAGAATTACAGCTAAAACATACGCTGGCAAGGCGGGTATTGTAAATATAGAAAGGGAAACAAAGCTAAGCGGAAAAATTCATGAAAAAGCCATATTGATACTCGGTGCTTATTTAGGTGAAAAGTATGCCCAAAAACACCCGCTCAGCCTTTCGGCATCTCTTACTTTTGAACAGCTTTACGGCGGAGTGGAAGGCGACAGTGCTACATGTGCTGAAGTTTATGCCTTATTAAGCAGTATTTCAGGTGTGCCTGTAAAACAGTCCTATGCAATAACAGGCTCAATGAACCAGCACGGAGAGGTTCAGCCTATTGGCGGAGTCAATGAAAAGATAGAAGGGTTTTTTGACGTGTGCAAACTCAGTAATCTCAGCGGTGAGCAGGGCGTAATCATGCCGGAAAGAAATGTAAAACACCTTATGCTCAGAAAGGACGTTATAGATGCTGTCAAAGACGGAAAATTTAACATTTATGCCATTGATAGTATTGAAGACGGCATCGAACTTCTTGCAGGAATGCCCGCTGGAGAATTACAGCCTGATGGAAACTATCCCGAAGGAACACTGAATTTCCTGGTATCCAGGAGACTGGAAAAACTGTCTGAGGCCGTGAAAGGTAAAAAAGAAGAGGAAAAAGAAAAAAATAACACGGTCAATGACGCATAGAGAATGAAGAAGTTCTTATGGCTTGCAGAAGCCTTTTTGTACCTTATCTTCGTTGCTCCACTGGGACTTCTCCCAAAAGCCCTTTCCATCAAAGCAGGGGAATTCTTTGGTTTGTGCATGTTTCTTGTTCTGCGGAACAGGAGAAGAATAGCCCTTAAAAATCTGGGGATAGCCCAGAAAGGCGGCCTTAAACTCCCTGCCCTGCCAAAAGAGATTGTGCGGAGAAACTTTATTAATCTCGGCAGGTTTCTTTCAGAACTTTCAATGCTTTCTGTGGGGAAAAAATCAATCTTAAAGGACATAGAATTTGAAGGCACAGAACACTACATCAATGCAAAGGCAAAAGGTCGAGGGGTATTGGCTATCACAGGACATTGCGGCAACTGGGAGTTATTGTCCATTGCAAATTCGTGGAGGTCTTTTACATTCTCGGTAATAGCACGGTCTCTGAACAACCCATATCTTAACAGGTGGGTGGAAAAAGTCCGGACAAGATTCGGCAATAAAATAATATATAAATCAGGAGCGCTTAAAGAAATCATCACTATCCTCAGAAACGGCGGGACTGTCGGCATCCTTATAGACCAGAGTGTGGTAGAAAATGAAGCCGTGGTAACGGAATTTTTCGGCGAAAAGGTCTATACCATGAAAATCCCGGCACTTCTTGCCATAAAAACAGGTGCAATAGTTATCCCGCTTTTCATAAACTATCTTGGAAAAGGAAAACACCGTATCAGGTTTAATAGCGAGGTCCCGGTCAGAACTACTGACAATACTGAAGATGATATACTCTTTAATACAAAGGTCTTTTCAGGACAAATAGAAAAATATATAAAAGAAAACCCTTCAGAATGGCTGTGGACCCACAGAAGATGGAAATTAAGCCATGGCAGAAAATATTAAGAAAATCCTTATCCGCGGGGTAAACTGGATAGGTGACGCTGTCCTCACAATACCTGCCATAAACAGTGTCCGCCGGGCTTTTCCGGATGCTCACATAAGTCTTCTGGTAAAACCATGGGTCGCTGAAATTTTCAAAGAGAGTCCGGACATCAATGAAATCATCCTCTACGAAGAAAGATTTAACAGTTTTTCAGGAAAGTTTAAACTTGCCAGAATGCTCAAGGCGCGCGGCTTCAGCACAGCAATACTTCTGCAGAATGCCTTTGATGCTGCATTTATCACCTGGCTTGCAGGAATTCCTGACAGGATTGGATACTCCAGAGACTACAGAAGGCTGTTTCTCACCAGGCCAGTACCAGTAAAAAAAGATATCCTCAAACAACATCAGGTTTATTATTATTTAAATCTGCTAAAAGAGTCCCTGAATATATTGCCTGAAAACACAGAATCCCTTCTTTTTCTTACCGAAGAGGAAATCCGTCAGGCTAAAACCCTTTTGAATAAATCACTAAACCTCAATCAGGAATCTCCTTTAATCGGCATCAATCCCGGAGCAACTTACGGCTCTGCAAAAAGATGGATGCCTGAAAGGTTCGCTGAACTAATTCAGCGCATAATCAATGAACTTAATGGAAGGGTCGTGATATTCGGAAGTAAGTCAGAAGCCGGGATTGCACAAGAGATTATTCAAAAAATAGAAATTGAGAAAATAAGAAGTTGGGAAGATAAGAGTTTCTCAGCTTCTCAACCTCTCAGCTTCTTAACTTCTCCACCTGCAAATTCCGGGCTCCGCCCCTGTATCCTGAATGTGGCAGGGAAAACCAATCTCAGAGAACTCACAGCGCTGATTTCAGAATGTGACACCTTCATAACAAATGATTCAGGGCCCATGCATATAGCATCAGCGCTCCTTGTGCCGGTTGCAGCCATATTCGGCTCTACGGACAGAACAGTTACAGGTCCTCTCGGCAACGGACACAAAATCGTCAGTAAAGACATTCCCTGTTCTCCGTGTATGAAAAGAGAATGTCCGGTCAGTACGACTCGATTCCGAGAGGAACATCTTAAATGTATGACAGATATAACTTCTGATGATGTATTTAACGCATTAAAGGAAATTCTGCCGAAAGAAAAAGCTGTTTTTTTAGACAGAGACGGGACACTTATTGAGGATACAGGATATTTAAACAGCTTCAGCAATTTAAAAATATTCCCCGGAGTCAAGGAAGCGCTCCAGGGATTAAAAAGAGCAGGGTTTAAGCTTATTGGAGTAACAAACCAGTCAGGCATAGCGCGCGGACTTGTAAGCGAAGAATTTGTAAACGCATCTAATGCTTATCTCCAGGAAAACCTGGGAATAGATAGCTTTTATTACTGCTCGCATCATCCGGATAGTGGCTGTCAATGCAGAAAACCAGGGCCGATGTTTCTACGGAAAGCAAGACTCGAACACAGAATAAACCTTAAAGCATCTTATGTCATCGGAGACACAACAATTGACATACTTCTTGCCAAAGCAGTCAATGCCAAAGGGATATTAGTGCTTACAGGCCATGACAAAGAATCAGAACAAGCTGACTTTGTTGCTCAAAATCTTACAGAAGCAGTTGATTGGATACTTAATGAGAACCGTGAATCGTAAACCGTGAATCGTTAATCGTCGCCTGCTTCACCAACTACATAACTAATTGTTTTTACAGAAAAAAAACAATACAGCGTCAGTTCTTTAAACCCCTCAATTCATCGTTGATTAAAACATTTATTTTTGATATAACTAAGAAAACCTTATAATCATTTGTTAGTAGAGTGGTTAGGGTCAAACCTTTAAAGTTTAATTGACAAAGTCGTAGAAACTCAGGGGGAATTAAAGAGCGCAAGAGTAAACATCACAAATAAAGTTTAAAGGTTTGACCCTATATTTTTCTATATTTTCTTTTATAGTCTCAACCCATATCAATTTTGGAAATGACGATGCAGCTAATGAAAAGGATACAACTACGTGGAAGATAGCAAGGAGTTAAACGAGATACGTTCTGAATTGTATGCACTTCAAACATCACAAAAGAGTAAGTTAAGCAAGTTATTAATCCTCGTAGTTTCTCTTGTTATATTTGCAATATTAAGCAAAATTTGGTTCAGTTGGTATGGAATTGCAATAATAATTATCGTCATACTGATTCATGAATTGGGGCATCTCATCGGGATGAGGAAATTCGGATACAATGACCCACATATGTTTTTCATACCTTTTTTTGGTGCAGCTGTTTCTGGGACTGAAACTCATCCAGACGGAACTCATAAAGCAATTATTTCTCTGCTAGGTCCTCTGCCAGGAATAATTATAGGAGTTTTATTTGGAGTCTTTTACTTATTGTTTCATAAATTCATACTGCTAGGCATTTCAGTAATATTTCTGTTTATCAACGGATTAAATCTCTTGCCTTTTTATCCTTTAGATGGAGGACAATTTTTTGATTCTATCTTATTTGCGCGTAACCGCCGCATTGAAATAGTTTTTAAATTATTACCTGTATTTGTTTTCTCCGTAATCGCTGTATATTTTCAAGTGTGGTTGCTTGGAATTTTAGCTTTTATAAGCTTGATATCTTTTTTAAGTCAATATAAGATTATCTCCGTTGCAAATGAGGTAAAAAAATCTTACCAGCCAACTAACCACCTTAATAATAAAACGATTCCAGAAGACCTGCTGAATAATATGCTTAATCGATTAAAGGGACGGTTGTCATTCCAGATGAAAACACCCAAACAAGCAGCAAGATTTTTACATATAGTATGGCAAAAAATAAAATTTGAACCGCCAAACTTGAAAGCATCTTTCATCCTTTTTTTTATATACGGATTATCCATATCGGTTGTTATCTTCATACCCAATATCATGATTGCTAAGGCTTATGATAAAAAAATAGAAATTTTCCATAGAGAAGATGGAGAGACAGGTAAACGGGAGTTAATTTTCTTGGGTGATTTTCTTGTTAGCAGTTATGAAATTTCAGATGACAATCTTTATCATGGTAAAGCAAAGCATTATATACTCGATAAAGTCATCCGAGAAGGCCAATACTCTGAAGGAAAATGGCATGGGGAGTGGACGTACTATGACATGAAAGGAAAGGTAATTAGAGTTCTTATTTTTGACAAAGGGCATTTTGTCACTGAAAAGAAGTTAACTCGAAGTGGTTGGAAAGAATTAAAATGGGACGACCTTTCAGAGAGAGTCAAGAGGATTTATACAAAACATGAGAAAGGCATGGCTCTTGGCCCCGGAATTAAACGCAAATATTCAAATCCATAAAAACTCTAAACACCTTGATGCCTAACCAGCAAATCCAGCGGACGGCTAACAGCCGCCGCTGATTTTGACGTTAGGCACTGGAAGCTTTTTTATCTCCTTTAGTCTTCAACTGTTCCCTGAACCACTTCAGAATGTCGTCATACGACGGGGGTGTTACCAGAAACACTTCGATGTCCTTTGGAAACTGAATTTTTGCCCTGTCCTCATCTCTCATAATAAGCAGTCCTGTTTCTTC
>VAPB010226990.1_pt1 | contig 14600 bp, 14 predicted proteins | sample 3395101 | NCBI WGS metagenome assembly VAPB01 (sample SAMN08290433, study PRJNA428436) | hydrothermal vent metagenome | isolation source: Deep-sea hydrothermal vent chimney | place: Indian Ocean: Southwest Indian Ridge | reverse complement strand
TGAGTGATGATCTTGTAGTTGTTGAAGCAGCACAAAGGATTCTTCCTGCAAATGTAGCTAAAGCGTTTCCAGAAACTCCTGAGAGAGTCAATCCAGGAATCCCATTATCTCCTCCAAATTCGAGAGTTGCGCCAACAACATGACTAAACATCTTGAAAGTTGAAGCTGTTGGAGACCATAATATGAAAGCTCCTGTCGCATCAGACGGGCTTCCAAACCAAATATTTGAAGAGAATGCGTTCGGACTCAGGATTGAAATACCAGTTTCGGCACTATTTTCAACAACTAAATCATCAGCGTCACCAAAAGCAGTAACACCACCAGCAGTAGCAGTATGGACATGGAGAGTTCCATCAGTTGGTGCAATGCCAAAGCCAGAACCGGGTCCCGCAGAGAGAGTGCCATCAAATGTGTAGCCTGTTGCTCCTGTAAATGCTACGTTTGTTGTACCAGAAGTCGAAATATTAACATGGGTTCCGTCGTGAGCAATGTTTATGTAATCAGTATTTGTGGCATCTCTAACCCTAAGGTAATTGCCCCCAAAAACTTCAACATTCCCCGTTATCGTCGTAGCCCCCGCAGAGAGGGTGCCTGCAAGCGTCGTGTTTTGAGAAGCATCAAATGTTGCTGCAGTTGCACCAGCACCACTTTTAATAATCACTCCACCAGCGTCAACAGCACCAATGTTCATGTTTGATTCGTCACTCTCAATACGGAATCTATTACTTGTACGAACAAAATCAACAACAACTCCTGCGGCGTTCGTAAATGTAGTATTTCCTACAGCAAGTGTACCAGCAATGGTTGTATTTTGAGAAGAGTCGAAAGTAATTGCTGTTGCTCCAGCACCAGTTTTGATAATTACTCCACCGGCATCAACTGCGCCAATAGTCATGTTGGTTTCATCAGATTCAACTCGGAATCTGTTACTAGTACGAACCCAATCTAAAAGGGCACCAGCTGGATTAGTGAAGGCTGATGTGTCTGTTCCAAGTCTTAATAATTCTTGATAAGCTCCTCCATTTGTACTTACTTCAAAAACTAGATATCCCCTTGGCGCTGCTGTAGACTGACTTGGTATAACATATGATCTAAATTCGACAGTTTGACTTGCTGCTGTTGCGTTAGTCTTCCATCCACTTCCCTGCCAACGTAAGGCAGGAGAAAATTGCTGAGAGCCATCAGTAGCAGCTGTCGTATTGAGTAGAGAGAGATCATCAGACCCATCCGTAATACTTCCTCCTACCGCATTAACTGTCATCTGAATACGATTGGCAACAGTAAATCTTCCTGTCCAATCTATATTCATGACTTCACTATAGGCACCACCATTAATACTACTTTCAAAGATAAGATTTCCAGTTAGTTGTCCAGCGCCTTGAATGGTTTGAACATATTGCCTAAACTCAAGTGTTTGAGAAGCAGCTGTTGCATCTGTTTTCCAACCAGATCCTTGTAATCTCAAAGCAGGACTATATTGTTGTGCTCCATTTGCTGCAGCTGTGGTATTGAGAAGTGCAAGATCTTCCGTTCCATCTGTAATCGATACTCCAATGTTATCTATTGTAATAGTGGTTTGTCCTGCAGAGAGAGTCGAAGTTCCAATATCTACATTGCCAAATGCGGAGGAAATTGAACCTGAACCAAGAGCGCCAACACTGATCAACCCTGTCATTGTCGTGACACTATTCTGTGTAGCTGTCGAAAGAGTACCCGCAAGAGTTGTAGCTGTAAGTGTCGTAATACCAGAAACCGTGTTATCAAACACGTAAGCTCCTGTTCCAAAAGTCCCAGCTGTAATATCAGAAGCAGGATGAGTATGGGCCGTAGGAGGATCTCCAACAAACATTATACTACCGTCACTGACAGCAGTATTGAACTGGGCCTTTGTACCACTAATACCTACAATGGAAGTCTGATCACCTGTATTTGTACCGGATATAGAAACATCTGAAAGTGCAGTTGAAAGCTGTGCTACTGTGAAGGAACCAAGAATGGCCGCGTTACCAGCACTTGTAATATGACCAGTTAGATTAGCATTTGTTATAACTGTTGCAGCAAATGAACCAGTGCCTGAACCTGTAACTCCTCCGGTAAGAGTAATCGTTTGATCACCAGTATTATTACCGGATATAGAAGCATCGGAAAGAGCTGTCGATAATTGAGCTATAGTAAATGATCCAAGAATCGCGGCATTGCCTGTACTTGTTATATGGCCCGTTAAATTGGCATTAGTTATAACAGTGGCTGCAAAAGAGCCTGTACCAGATCCAGTAACACCTCCTGTCAGAGTAATAGTTTGATCTCCCGTATTTGAACCAGAGAGATTAGAGGCCGATACAACACCGGCAAATATGACAGCAGAATCGCTTCCTATACTTATATGCTGAGTATATCCTCCGCCATTGATAGAACTCTCCATTACCCAAAGAGCAGATGGAGCTGCAGAACCCTGCACAGTTTGTACATAAGTTCTGTACTCAACTATCATAGATGAACCAACATCCGTCTCCCAACCTGATCCGAGTTGTCTTATTGCTGGAGAATACTGCTGAGCACCAAGAGCGGCTGCACTTGTATTGGTTACCAGTACATCATCAGTTCCATCAACAATTGCTTCATCAACTCCGTCTATGGTAAACGTCATTGGACCAAGTCCAACAAACGTCTTCATTGTTGTTGGACTAACCTGATTCCATGCGCCACCAACTAACACACCCCATCGGTGAGCGTCTAGGAGCGTGGCTAATGTAGGTCTAAGCGATAATTGTTGCGGAGTCTCAGCCATAATGAGTTTACCAGTCGTCTACAAGGAAATTCCTGTTAACGGCGTCATCATCTATCAGGTAATTCTTCAGAGAAAGATCATCATCGACTAAATAAGCCAAGAATGATTCAAATTCTTCCTCTTTAACTTCAAAGGTTGTCCAATCTGAACGCCTTTGAGCATTTGTAATTTGTTTTAGAAGACCCATCTTTATATATCAATATCAGTACCAACTATAAGCATTACATCTGTAAGATTTGTGGCAGCATTACCAGAAGCAAGTCCTCCACCATCTGGGTGCTCAAGAAGAGCAACGCACTTGTAGAAATTACCAGCTACTAAACTGAGATCTGAAATAGTAATATATTGAATAGGGGCATTGGCATAACTATCTCCACTAACATTATCGGCAGAAAGTATAGTTAGATCGACAAACAATCTAATAGTTAATAGGTATCCAGTAAAATCTCTTCCAACTTCCAAGTCAATTTGTAGAGAGAAATCCTCTCCCTGATTCACATAAAAGATCTTTGGAGATTCTCCCCAAGCAAGTCGTTTACAAACTTCAATGACGTCAACTTTTTCTTGAGCAGTAGTAACGCCATCTACAAAATCAAAGAGAGCATTGATTTGCCCTTTCGTAAATGCGTCTTGGCGATTAATTTGACTCAAGTATTGAGCCAAAACAGATTGCTGTGCAGCACTAAATTGTGCAGTAATCGTCGACCAAACTAATGGAAATATATTTGGAGAGCTCATTAGTCTTCTATTACGTTTTCGTTTCCGTATAACCAAGAGGGATTACGCGGATCATGATCATCAAAGAAATTGTCTCTCAAGTTCTCACCTGGTGCTAAGCGAACCCAAATTTTCTGGAAACGCTCATAAGTAGTAATATCTGGGAATGTTGCAGCATTTCTGGCCTGTGTACAATATAAGTTCCACTTGGCATCTGCAAATTGATAACCTATTTCAGAACTTGGATGAACCCATCCTCTCTGTATCAACTGACGAGTTATGTACCAGAAGAAAGCATCTCTATAAGACTGATTATCTGGTACAGTTGGAAACCCATTGTCATCTACAGGTATTCCCAAATATGAAATACCAAGGTATCCTGTTTCAACACTTGCATGAATATAGTCTGGATTAAGAATAAAGCTCTCTCCTATAAAGTCAGGCTCATCTCCTCTCAACGTCGTGTGTATGCCCTCATGGATCGTAGCACCACTTGGACGTAAAGGGAACTTGATAGCATCGTCCATTACATTAACGGCCGCTGTGGCAACGTGAGTAGCTGTCAGCGTTGTTGAGGAATCCACCGATGTAAAACTTGAAGCCCAATCTACTATAGACAGAACTATAACGGCACTTGAAGCTGTGGCCGTTATTCCATTAACGGGGGTAGTAAGGGCCGCTAATGTTGCTGCATGGGTCGTAATCCAGTTGTCGGCAGTAGTTTCTGCATCAGAATCAAACGCTTCTGTATAGGCTACCCCGTTAATTGTGAGGCTTAGTGTCCCAGATCCACCAGCTACTGTGACTGCATAACTTTGATGAGTCTGAGAAAGACCAGAAGAATAGAATACATCCTGAAGTGTCATCAAATCCGATGGGAGAATTGCTTTAAATGACACCAGAGTGAGCAGGGCCTGCCTTTTTTCCAGTTGTACACCGGCGCCAATATGTTCCAGAGCCTCTCCAATCCACTCAAAGGCATCCATTTCCCAATCACCACGCGTGATATTCAAGTCACGGTAGATTTTGGCTATGATTTGAGCACTAGATACTGTACGATAAATCATGCCTGTCCTCGAGTTCTGAAATTGAGATAAGCAAAGGAATCATCCTTGAGTAATTGTTTAAGTCGACTTTTGTTATTAGGGGTAATGTCTAAACGATAAGCACTACGATTTTTGAGAGAACATCGTTTCTTCTCCCAATAAAAACGTAAATACCAATCATCTGTGAAAAACACAAACCATTTAACTCCATCTGGATTATCTTTTGAAAATAATTCTTCGCCCTCAGCTAAAAGCTCTGCTTTTAATTTATTGGAGTTTTCCCAATCTATTACAAGTCTTTTAAAATCTCGTTCAATGCGCATGATGGAAAGTCTAGACAATCCTTTGCCCATATTTAATTCCCGACCATCTAAAATTTGTCTCATAGCTTCTTCATTGAACGCACAAATAATTTCTCTGAAGTCTTTATATGGAAGATCCCCACCTAGTTCGGCATAGTGTTTATATATATCTTTGGAGACATAATTCATTATAATACATCAATACGAGAAGGTTCTGGGTCTTGATTATACCATATTGAAACATCATGTCCTGCAGTTGGACTATTACCAAAAACGAACAAAGAAGTGAGATCCTTAATTAGAACAATGTTCCCTTCAGACTGTGCTGCTTCCTGAATTGGTATTTTGTAAAGCCCATCAACACCAGTCCCCCCGGCTTCAAATCCGAGAAAGACAACTTCATTATTAGAGTAATCATATTGAACGGCTGTTGGCTCAATTTTAATTGTTGATCCGCCACTACTCATTACGAGCCAATCGATGGTTCCTGCACCGGCTCGGGTAATTCGTCGGATAGAGTCAGTGATATTATCAGACATCAATAGATACTCGGTACTGCCCATTTGGTGTGCTGGGGGAATACACATTCCGTTTAAGCCCCCACCTATACCGGCTATTTGTGTCCAACCGGTGCCGTCGAGATTGCCTTTCCAGACAGAATCTCCTGAACTTATTTCGGAGCCATATGCTACGCCGTCGGGTGCCCAATAATCGACACCGCTGAAATTCCAATTTGTATAGACGCCAGCGACAGTCGTTAGATCGCCGTCAACTTTCAGGACGCCTTTGGTTCCCGTGCCTTTGGATGTCCAAAGTACTTCATCAGTTACATCAACATAATTTGACGGTCCCCCCCAGAATGTACCATACCCAGAGAGCTTTTTGGTTGCTGTAGCACCTGTATCAATGGTAAGATCATCGTAACGGTGAACTTCGTACTCATTTGTCGTGTCACCAAGAATGACAAATAATCGGCCATTCTTTGAATCCACAGCAACACCATATGGTTCATCTGTTCCTTCCCCAGCATAATCATGGAAGACTGTGGTCGTTCCATCAGGTAGGATCTTATAGACTTCGTTATCCGACTTGGAACAGACGAAATATGCATTGACACCCAAGGCGCCTCCTCCACTAGCTACCACTTTGGCTACATCAAGTCCTAATCCGAATCCAAGTCGAGACATTCATCTTCCTCCGTATATTCATTATATTTAACTGCATATGCAATGTGTTGAGTATCACTAACAGTAAGAAAATACTCTTCTCTTACCATAGCCCCTTCAACAGCTTTTTCTTTATTGTCTTTCACATAACGCCAACACGGTTCCATCCAATTTTCCTTGATGGTATAAAATGGAATTTCTACCATATCGGATAGAAAATCTGTTTGTTCTTGTAAACTCAAAGCCTCTCCATCAGGTTTCCACATCCACTTTTCTGTATTGAGATCCTTTTTTCTTTTCCCATTACTATCAAGTTCAATGTGCTCATTCCTGATCTCATAGAGAGACGCCTTAATGCGTCTCGCCATGGGCGTGAGTACAGCAAGATTCTCACGAATTCCATGTTTCATCCGCGGATTCTTAAATGAAAACCCAGAGAGAGTAACAAAAGTAATTTCTGCTGTTAAAACCTCTCCCCGAGATCTTTGAATTGTTGTCATATTAAATGCTTACTCCTAAGTGCATGGTTGCATAAGAAATACTGTTATTCACAGCAGTTGTGACTCGAACAATGAGTCCAGCTTGACCACTTCCACTAATATCTAAACCAATCCCAGATCGTTTCCAACCTCCATCGAAATTATCATCGATATCATTATTAGTCCCATGATCAGTTGATAATTTGTATTGAGCATCGGTCATTGGATCAAAAGCAGCAGCCGAATAAGTCATATCTGCCGAATTGTAGTGAAGCACTTCGATCTCGAGACCAGTTTCATTGGCATCAGCATGCATGATGAACTCGATATCGTTAAACGTAAAGTCTTTGTTACCAAAGTCTTCATACTTCACAAGTCCATAGTTGAACATGAACGCAGCTCCAGCTTCACCACTAATGGTATAGGTAATTTGACCAAGCCATTTTTTAGTAGTTTCAAATAATTGATCAGTCACGGCCGCACTAATATCGGCTACTAGAATTTCAGTGTCAGCATCATTTTTAACACCAGCATCTGTAATCGATATCCCCGATATGGTAATAACTCCACCACTTGCTTGAGGGGCATTGGTGTGGCTTATAAAACTGACCGTGGAATTATCCACAATGGTTGGAGTAACTGTAGCGTGTTCAAAAGTTAAAACTGCTCCTGAAGACGTAACAGTAACCGCTTTTGCAGCCAAGATGGCACCAGCCTGATTAGTAACAAAATCTGTTGCGGTTTGAATTGGAGAAGTATTAAAAGCTTGAGTATAATCTGTACCATCTACCTCAATAATAAGGTTTCCATTGGTTCCGACTATTGTATCATCAGAGATCTTCGTTTCCACAAAAGACATGCCTCCTGTGGAGTCATCGGTATAAACTGGAGTTCCACCGGAAATGAGGCGAATGAATCCTGAAGAACCACCATCGGTTACAACGATTGGCACTCCAAGACCAGCCAAAGTTCCTGTGTGCGTCGATCTCCAGTTATCAGCTGTGGTATCCGCATCAACTGCAAATACTTCTGTGTAGTCAACCCCATCGATATCAATAATTAGACTTCCGGCTGCTCCACTTACCTCGATGAATACCCCAGTTGCATTAACTGAAATACTCATTCCAACACTATCGTCAGTAACGGTGAATGTGGCTGCAGAAGTACAAGATATAATTCCTGCTCCTCCTGTAAGAGGGACAATTGGAGTTCCTAAACCGCCTAAGGCTGCCGTATGGGTTGCGATCCAATCAGTAGCAGTTGTTGCAACAGTGGTATTGAAAACTTGGCTGTAATCTGTACCATCAATATCTATTACCAAGGTACCATGAGTACCAGTCACTGTAATATCGATAGTGAAGGATCCATTAGTAGCAGCAACCGCAAAAGCGTGAGCTGCATGAGAATCTCCAGTGGCTCCATAGGTTTGAGTTGCAGATCCACCAACTGTGAGTTCTACATCAGAAGCAGGAGCTCTAAACCATCCCGCCACATAAACACTATCGGCTGTTCCTACATCTGAGATGCAATAACTCTTAAATGTGGCTCCACCTCCAAAGGTAATTGTACCTCCATCCTCTCTTCCCTTGAAATTGGTTCCATCATACCAAACATCACCTTCAACAGGAGAACTTGGAGCAACTCCAACAGCTAAGTTTAGACCAGCAAGGGCCGTGGTACTTCCGGCAATCGTAATCTGACTAGCGACTGACAATACACCCGCAGAGGTCAAATTAAAAATTGTACTAAACGTATCGTCTCCATTTATATCCACCGCAATTGACAGCAAACCTGTTGGGGCAGCCGCTCCTTGTACCGGAAGACAAAATATACGATACTCAACGGCTTGTGATTCTGCCGTTGCATCAGTTTTCCAACCTTGGCCAGTAAATCTTAGGGCAGGACTTGCCTGTTGATTACCAGTTGTGGCAACTGTACTATTTAGCAAGAAAAACTCATCGGTATCATAGGTAATTGTAGCACCCACCGTAGTTTTTGTGATACCACCAATCGGAGCCTTTTCTGCATCTAGTTCAGCAATTGCATCTTGTACATTCGTTGCTACAATAGATCCAGCTGGAACATTGATTATATCTTCAGCAGTATAGTCACCAACTTCACTATCAGCATTAACCTGAGCAATAAAGTCAGTTAGAGTCATAAACTCAAACGGTAGGGCCTCGCTTGGATGGTTGTAAAAACCAACCAGAACATTGTCCCGGATAGATCCAGATGAGTTGATATTTGTTGTTTTGCGAGACATTTTATTACGAGTCTAAGTTAGATCAAGTATGCAAGTGCAGTACCTGATACTAGTTTGACAGTAGTGAAATTACCTACTATTCTATTCCCTGCCGTTAAGGCATATCCAAATGGTAAGCTTTCTCCTACTGCCATTGTAGAAGCTGGAATATCAAACACTGCATCTGTTACGATTTCTATAACCGAATAAGGTCCTGTTTCAGCAACCATAGTGGTAGTTTGTCCACCTGAAGTAGCTGCCATCGTAGCCCCACCATCAGCAAAGGTCCAAACTCCAGCCTGTACGTTTCCAGTGAGAGTAATTTCGTCTACTGCACTCTTGGTTGCAGTAATACCATGGGCTGTCAACATAGCAGCAGCATTTGTAACCAACCAATTATCAATGGTTGTTTCTATGTCAACGCTGAATGCTTCATCATATGCAATCAGAGTAGCACTTCCAGAAGTAATATCAATACCAAGAGTACCACCACCACCTGTGATTGTAAGTACTTCCACAGTGGTTCCACCCAAGACATCCCAGCCGGCACTTCCAAAGGATTGGGAAATTAATTGATTTATTTGAGCTTTGTTTTCATCAACAGACAGTTCTACATCTTCTATTGCTGAAACAATATCAGTTCCAGAACCCCCAGATGATGCAACTCCGTCAGCAATTGTGCGGAGCCAAAACTCCAAACGTTGTTCAATTCCCTGTATAACTCCCATGATCATACTCCAAATCGTTTATTGTCCATCAGGCAAAGCATTAAGAACTTTGTCGTTTGGGGTTTGTGCTAAAAGTTGTAATTCTCCGTTCACAAGACTCTGTGTAATTTGTTGTAAAAGGTCTAACGGAATTGGGTAAGAAGTTGTGTCATCATCATATGCAGAATTTAATGTCTCTACATCTACTGGGGTAGCTGTCATTGTTGTAGATGTATCATAAACACTAAAATTATTCACTGCTACTGTTCCTGTCAGTGTAAATATTCCACCTCCAGAATCTGCAGCCGTTATCCCCAATAAAGCAAGAGCGGCACCATGTGTGCTCACCCAGGATGTGACGGTTGCTGCTGCACTTACTGCCCAAGCTTGAGTATAGGCCGTTCCATTAATGATTACAGATAGAGTTCCGGAACCACCAACAGCAGTTATAGTAGTAACTTGAACAAGTCTGCGCCAATCATGAGCAATGGCTGGGTCCTCAAACATTCCTCTAACCTTAACATTGACGTCAGGAAGTGGAGTAATGGCCCATCCCATTACATATAGAAAATCTTCTCTGGTCCACGCTCTACGAAATCCTGAGGTGTATTTATTATGTTGCTGCCACGAGGCTGCTCTATAATCAATCAATTGGAAAGAACCAACTGCTTTATCTCCTCCAATAAAGGTGAGCCCATCCCGATTTTTCATTCTGATAGTTTCTGGAAGGGCTTCAACACTTCTAAGAACATTTACTAGTCCCGTTGCTCCAGGAAAATTACCAGGAAAATTGTCATCAGTCAATGTGACCGGTTCCATTTTTACTGGTTGCAATTCTTGTTCAAGACCTTCTGTCTTTCTACCAGCATGTACATCGCGCCTGATGAGCAAGGCTCTGTAATAACGAATTGCATATTTAATCTGTTCGAGACTTATATATTCGTTATTTGTGGACCTTCCACCACGCATTAAATTCAATACGTTGTAGGCCGCTTGGTTTAGCGTAGTCGACATATTCTTCTCAAGTTAGATAACTCAGTCGATACCAGGTGCAAATTGCTTGCCGATTATCAACTTATCTCTATTGTTTTACCAAGATACCGATATAACGTTTTTCCTACCGCTGTTTTTATCATAAACAAAGGCTTCAATGGTCTTTGGTATTCCAACCCAGCCAGTATCACAATGCCACATATCAACTCCATTTGCGCTTCTTAGGAAGTATGCATACATTCCTACACCGTCATAGGCACGTTTAAATTTGTACTCCTCCTTGTGATGGATATCACCAAGGAAGAACTCATGTCTTTCAGTGCGATACCAGATATCTTTAGCTTCCTGAGCAAACCAAAGAGGCATGCGATCCATGTTTCTTTTTTCATCAGATCCATGACCAAATCCAAATCCCCATTCTCCAAATTCAAAGTACTTACGATTTCTCCTTGTACTATGAACTTCAACCCTTGGATTTTTCTCATAAGCCACATCAAGAGCAACTCCAAGATAGAAAACTGGTTGAGGATCATGATTTCCTTTAAGAGTAATCACCTTTACCGTCTTTCCTACCTCTTGCAGTTTATCTATACAGTCTCTATAAAAACGAACCCCACGAGTAAATACTTCTTCGTGGGGCGCAAGTGTTCGCTGTGGAGTTCCCCTAGCGGTTGTGTCCATAACACCATTGGTTGTCCAAAAGTCAGAGCCAACAGGAAATAGAATCTCTTCTGGATGGAATCGATGCAAGCCTTCTATGACCTCATCAAATCTCCGCTCCACGTTTTCAAAACTCTCATCTAGGGAAAAGTTCGTTGCATCATAAATTTCTGAAGCTAAAGAGATCTTATCAATATGCACATCAAACATGTTAACAATAGCTGCATTGTCATTAATGATCTTTGGAGCTGGAACTGGTCTTTTAACTACAGAATCTTTTAATATCAACTTTATAGCTTCAAAGATTTCCTCTTCGCCAATTACCTGATCATCTCTCGTAACAACACTAAATCTAGCATCTCCTCCAGGAGATTGCCAATGCTTGACGCTAACAACATCCTCTTCATCGATTCCTCTATCTTTGAGGAATTCCTGATATAAGTTTAGTTTGTCCTTCTTATTCATTGGAGGTGTACCCCCAATGTTTACAGATTTACTATTATTGTTCATTATGTCCTCGGTTCTGAGGTCATACATGACAGTTTTAATTACATCGATTGAAGTATTTAACTTTTTTGATAATTTATAAAAACCCCATTTAAGATATCCGGGGTGATTAATTAGAAAGGCTTTAACTTCTTTGCGGGAAAGTGACATAATTCTCCAGGTTAACTATTCAACTCTCGAAATCGTCTGGCAACGCGTTTGAAAAAAAGATAAACTTTCCCTTTCAAGATGTTGATCTTTTCTCTTTGCCACATTGCCAGACGTTTCGCTGGGTTAAAACTAGAAATAAACCTATGTCTAGGCATTAGTCAATCTTTCTCAATACAGCTATGATGGCCACAACGACCCAATCATAAGCTTGGCCAAAGATTATGGCCTCAGTACCCTCACCAAGAATAGGTATATTCACCACTTTGTTTACAACATCTATCACTTTCTGTCGGAATATGGGACTGGTTAGTAGATTTTCGACGTGCTTTACCAGTTCACCACCAAAAATATCTCCTGCAATTTCAATTTGCCTGAGATCGTCTGGACCAATAACTACTACTGGATCTAAGTTTCCCATAACAGGATTGGTATTGTCGTTTCCATTACTCATGTTTCTACGTAGTTTGTTAAAAAATATTTGGAGGAACTATCGTCTTACAAACTTGACGATGAATTCTGAATCCTCCAAAGCAAGGATCAAATGGTCTTGACCGGCAGGAATAAAATACCATCCTTGCACATTCTCTCGCATTTGAGCTGCTTTCTCAGGAGATATATACAATTCTTGGGCCATTTCCGGTGTTGTAATAATATCTCCTGTCAAATGATCCTTTAATCTACCATCAACCACATAAATATATTCATCATACAATAGATGATTGTGATTAATCATCACACAACCTCGATTCCATGAGTTGTGAGCCGCTGAAATACCTTCATTCTCGTTTGCAAAAAATACACGCCATTGAGCGATTCCACCAGCTACATACTCAGATGGTATAAGTGAAAATTGCTCCCGACATACAAACTGTACAGGAATCTGGACACCAGTGCTCATCAATGCTACTTGAGCCTCAATGGACAGTTTTTTCGCCTCAAACTCTTTGATCAAAGATTGAGTCACATTGCGCTCTTTCTTATGGATTAGATTCATGACTCTGGATCTTTTATAGTCTTTTGAATAGAATTTATGAGCAGCGATCGAATATCTTGAAGAACTACCATCTTCTCCTCAACTCTTCCGAGGAGTCCAATAGTCTCAGTCATGTATTTGAAATGTTGTTTTTCCATTCTACGTCTGTCTCTGTAATTGAGAAAGGAAAACAGCATCAATACCACTACAAGAAGTCCATAGGCTATTGCATTGTAAGGATTTGCCTTTAATGCTGCATCGATAACCCCATCTGGAATTTCCTGCAAAAGAATCGGAAATATGGTAAACATAGCTGCCCATCTTAAATTGGTATAAGGAGAAAGGGGGACCGGGGTCAGTCCCAGCCCCCCTATTCCTTTTAGGCTTTCTAGTTTCAGGCTTAGATGCCGAAGAACGTATCCAGATCACCGGAAAGACCATCTACGATAGCCAGTACCAATTCCTGGTACTCATGCTTACCAACAGGAGTCTGTCCGTCTTGATTCGTTTTAAAGCGAATTGTGTAAAGATCGAAGTTACTAGTTCCTGAGTAAGTCGTCGGAGCCAAAGGCTGAGGCGTCTCACGGTAGTAGTTACTATAAGCACCAGCAGCTTCCTGTTCTAACTGTAAAACTTGCTGTGGAGAACCGGAGCCCTCAACATGCGCGTTCGTAGTAGCTAGCACAGCTGCAGACGCAGCACCATCTTGCAACATAATCGTCTTGAAGATAGTGCCTTGCCCAAGAGCTTCCACAAAGAGAGTAGTAGCCTCAGTTGTACTCGGAGTCCAAGTACATCCACCAGAACCATCATCAACAGCAGTATAATCAGCACCACCACCATTGGTAGGAACACCACCAGTAAGGGTAATAATTGCCGCTGAAGGGTTAGTTACAACAATACCAAAAGCCGCCAAAATAGTAGCTGCGTGAGACACCACGAAAGCTGCCGCTGTGTTATTCACACCAACAGCATAGGCTTCAATGTACGTCGTACTTCTACCACTCAAAGGATCAGTAATCGTAATACCAACACTACCTGAAGTAGTAGCAATGCTACCAGTGATGATCTTGTTAGCACCTGAATTCACAAAGCGGTTTGAAGCCACATTAATCTGATCTACCCATGCGTAGATTGTATCTTCATCCGTCTGTGAAGCTGGAACTGTCTGAGCATAATCAACACGTTCACGAGGTTCGCTTCCACCACGCCTTTCAACGGGATTCACAATTTCGATTACCTTCAGATTATACTCAGCACCACCAGTAGGACCAACAGGTACTGAGGTATAATTAATCCTTTGATTTACAGGAGCAACATAAAGCTGCTTCTGAACAGGACCCAAATCATTACTCAGACTGATAACTGGGGAAAGAATCGGGAAATCTGCATTTCCCTGCACTAGGAAGAACTCGGTCGGAGCTGCACCATCCATACCTGAAACCGCACCAGTGGCTGCATTAAAGCAAGCAATGGTTAAAGCTACAACTAAATCCGGAGAAGCTGGCGTTGCCGAATGACCACCTGTGGTCTGGAATAAAACTTGTCTTACAACACTCATGGTAATTAACCTTGTGTTTGATTAGGAATAAGTATTGAACTTCTCTGGAGGAAGCGGTCTATTGCCCTGTCCACTATAACTTTATGCACATTATCAGGAAGCTCAGAGGGTACCGGTCCAGTGAGTGAGATCTGATTCGGATCACGTAAGTAATCCAAGAAAAAGCGCTCAGCCATAAACGTTGACTCGGTAAACACAATGAGTCTACTGTCATTAACAACCCCGATAGGGTCAGAGAATATGCTTTTGTTGAAGGGATCATGCAAGAGGCGGTAAATGTCATCTGACTGAGATATGCGCGTCACAACC
>VAPB010999899.1_pt1 | contig 14645 bp, 12 predicted proteins | sample 3395101 | NCBI WGS metagenome assembly VAPB01 (sample SAMN08290433, study PRJNA428436) | hydrothermal vent metagenome | isolation source: Deep-sea hydrothermal vent chimney | place: Indian Ocean: Southwest Indian Ridge | reverse complement strand
TGCAGTACTCCAGTAATGTGGGCACGGTTAAGATCGCCCGCCATGTGGGTCCGAACAGGATGTACAGGTACGCCCGCGATCTGGGATTCGGACAGGTCAGCGGGCTCGACCTTCCCGGGGAGGCATCGGGACTCCTGAGGCGTCTGCCGGAGTGGCGGGGACCCGCCCTCGAAAGTCTCTCCATCGGTTACGGGCTCTCCGTGACAGCTCTTCAAATCGCCTCGGCTTATGCAGCCGTCTGCAACGGCGGAAGCCTGCTCACTCCCTTCATTGTGGAATCGATGCAGGATGAACGGGGCCGATGGCATGACTGGGGAGGCCGGGAGCTGGTCCGGAGGGTAATGCATAAAGAGACCGCCGAACTGCTGAGGGGATTTCTGAAAGATGCCGTTACAGGCGGAACGGGTGACCGGGCTTCCGTTGCAGGTCTGGATATTGCAGGCAAGACCGGAACGGCCCGGAAAGCGGTGAATGGCAGTTACGAAGCAGGATCGTACATATCGAGTTTCTGCGGTTTCATACCGGCAGATGATCCGCAGTTCATTCTTCTGGTAGTAGTGGATGAACCTGCCAACCGCTATTACGCCAGCGAGGTGGCAGCCCCCATTTTTTCGCGAACCGTCCGGAGGTTGATAAGTCATCCTGAATATCCGCTCAAAGGACTGCAGCCTTCGGTGTACCAGGTGGTGGATCGCCCTGCTCCAATAGTACCAGACCTGCGACGGTGGCCGGCAAGCGAGGCAGGAAAGGCACTGAGCGTGCGGGGTCTGAGAGTCAGGTTCGTGGGGAAAGGTCCAACAGTGCTCAGTCAGGAGCCACAGCCGCTTGAGCAGGCCCGGGAGGGGCAGGTGGTCGTGCTTAATCTCGATACACCCTTCGCACCCAACCCGGGCAGCAGCACTCTCATGCCCGATCTGCGTGGTCTGACACTCAGAGAGGCCGCGGCGCAGGTCTCCAGCCTCGGACTGATACTCTCAGTGGAAGGGAGCGGATTGATCAGCCGCCAGACTCCGCGACCGGGCAGTGAGGTCCGTTCGGGATCAACGGTTCAGGTGCACGCCTCAGTGATCGGAGAGGGGCGATGATGCCTCTCGGTCAGTTACTCAACAGGGCCGGTTTGACCGGCAGAGCCCGCCGGTGGCAGCAGCACAGCAATCTGGAGATCGGAGGTCTTTCATACGACAGCAGACGGGTCGAACCGGGAGATCTCTTCATCGCCGTTGCCGGCAGGGAAGCCGATGGCCACAACCATCTGGAAGAAGCACTCGGAGCAGGCGCGGTCGCGGCGGTTGTTGAGCACGCAGTCGGTGCCGATCTGCCACAGGTCGTGGTACCCGATACACGACAGGGAATGGGGATGCTCGCTTCGGCCTTCTTTGGCAATCCATCCGACAGGCTCTTCATGGTCGGGATTACAGGTACGAGCGGAAAGACAACAACCGCCCATCTGATCAGGCATCTTCTCAGATCGAGGAAGATGAAAGCCGGTCTGATAGGCACGATCAAATACATGATCGGTGAAGAGGAAAAAGACGCTCCCTTCACGACACCCGAGTCGCTCGACATTCAATATCATCTGACCGATATGATCGCCGCTGGTGAATCGGCGGCCGTTATGGAGGTCAGCAGCCATGCGCTGGCGCTCGGACGTATTGAAGGCACCGCATTCGATCTGGCGGCCTTTACAAACCTGGGCCGTGATCATCTCGATTTCCATGAGACGATGGATGACTACCTGGCGGTCAAGAAAACCCTGTTCACCCGATACCGGAAAAAAGGTGCACCGGCAGTCATGAATGTTGACGATCCAGTCGGAGCCAGACTCGCCGAAGAGATTGACGGACCGGTTGTGACCGCTGGAATCTCTCGAGGTGCGGAAATAACCGCCACTCAGATCGAAGTGGGGCCCTGGGGACTCCGGTTTGAACTGGGTTACGGAGGTGAAAGGGCGCGGATGGAAAGCCCTCTGCTGGGAGCATTCAATGTACAGAACCTGCTCGTAGCCGCCGCAGCGGGCTTTACCCTCGATCTGCCGGTTTCGGAAACAGCCGGAGCGCTCTCGGAAATGGGTGCGATCGAGGGTCGGATGGAACGGCTGGAAGGGCTGGAAGATGTGGAGGTGGTGCTCGATTATGCTCACAAACCGGATGCATTGAGAGTTGCACTGCAGACATGCAGAGATATGACAGGGGGAAGGGTGATTGTGGTTTTCGGCTGCGGCGGAGACCGTGATCGGGGCAAGCGCCCCCTTATGGGACGCATTGCGGCTCTGGGAGCCGATATGGTCATTGTGACCAGTGACAACCCCCGTACTGAAAACCCCGGTCGGATCATCGATGAGATCGTTACAGGTATCCCCGAAGAGGCCTCATATACGATCGAACCGGATCGCAGGGTGGCCATTTCACTTGCCCTCTCAGAGGCGGCGGCAGGCGACCTGATTCTGATAACAGGCAAGGGGCACGAGCAGTACCAGATCATCGGGAGTAATCGGATACCCTTCGATGAACGTGAGGTAATTGCCGAAGCGATAGCCTCATTAAAGAGTGATGGATCCCGGTGAACGGTTCATTTCCCAGAGGACTGCAGGCTGAAACCGCATTCACCGGTGTAACGATCGACAGCCGCAATGTTCGGGATGGAGATCTCTTCATCGCCATCAGGGGTGAGAACCACGACGGGCACGATCATGTTTTCGATGCACTCGGCAATGGTGCAGCGGCGGCTGTTGTAGCCCGTGGCTGGCTGTCTGAGCAGAAACGGCGGTCGGTCCGCGGCCGTCCCCTGATTCCGGTTGACGACACTGTTGAAGCCCTTCAGGCCCTCTCCCGGTATCACCGGCAGAGACTTGGCCTGCCTGTTGTGGCCATAACCGGGAGTAACGGTAAAACAACCACAAAGGATATGACCGCTTCTGTTCTTCGAAACAGATACAGAGCGATGCGCAGTGAGGGTTCCTTCAACAACCATATAGGAGTTCCGTTGACCCTGCTGCGACTGCGCCGATCGCATGAGGTTGCAGTGGTTGAGATGGGCATGAATCACCGGGGTGAGATCGCACATCTGTGCGCGGTGGCTGAACCGACGGCAGGTGTAATCACCAATGTGAGTGCTGCGCACCTGGAATTCATGGGTGATCTGGACGGAGTTGCCGAAGCGAAGGCCGAACTGGCTGAGGCAATAGGCCCTCATGGATTCCTCGTCCTGAACGCTGATGATCCGAAAGTTGCGGCGATGCGGGAGAGAAGCGAGGCCCGGATCATTACGTTCGGTCTCGAGAGTGAAGCCGAGATCAAAGGGGAGATCGTCGATTTCCGCCGCGGGGTCTTTGCGGTTTTCAGGATAAATGGTGGTCCCGCCATCCACCTGGAAGTACCGGGTACCCACAATGTCATGAATGCACTGGCGGCAGCTGCGGTCGGAGAAGCAATGGGCTGCACACCCGAACAGGTTCAGGAGGGGCTGGAGGCATTCCAGGGAATCAGGTGGCGGACCGAGATCGTCGAAGCTGACGGAATCGTGGTTGTGAACGACTCCTACAATGCAAATCCCGTCAGCGCATCTGCGGCACTGCAACTTCTCTGTGATTTCGAAAACGGGAGTTCTCACAGACGAATCGCCGTACTGGGCGACATGCTGGAACTCGGCGAGACGGCCGTTCGGTCCCACCTGGAGCTGGGGGAGGAGAGTGCCGGTTCGGGTATAGAGCTGCTGGTCGCAGTTGGGGATTTCGCATCGGAAGTGATCGAGGGTGCCGTAAAGGCGGGTCTGCCGTCGGAAATGACTATCTCCAGCCGCGATGTGGATGAAGCCTGGAGGGAGCTGGTACCAAGACTTCAGCAGGGTGATCTGGTGCTGGTCAAGGGAAGCCGCAGGGTAGGGCTCGATAAACTGGTTGAGCGGATCTGCGCCAGGCATGAGGTTCCCGAGACCGACAGGGAGGATAACTGAATGTTCTATCACCTCCTCTATCCGCTCAGCGATCAGATCGGGTTCATGCGCCTCTTCGATTACATTACGTTCAGGTCCGCTTTCGGCGCCATCACTGCGCTCCTGATATGTTTCCTCTTAGGATCGTGGCTCATCCGTCAGCTTGCGCGCTGGCAGCTCCGCGAACACATACGTCCCGATGGTCCGGTGACACATCTGATCAAGGCAGGTACTCCCACGATGGGAGGTCTGCTTATTGTCGCGGCCGTGGTCATATCCACCCTTCTGTGGCAGAAACTCGACACCAGCTATACGTGGATCATCCTGCTCTGCACCATCTGGATGGGAGGCGTCGGTTTCCTTGACGATTACCTCAAGACCGTAAAGCGTCTTCCCATGGGACTTGTGGCCCGCTACAAACTGTTCGGTCAGATAACCCTCGGACTGATAGTGGGGATCATTATGGTGATCTGGCCGCCGGGACCGGCCGAATATGCGACGGCAACCATGCTCCCTTTTGTGAAGCATGCAATGCTTGATTTCGGTCCTATGTATATCCCGGTTGTCGTCCTGGTCATTACAGCCACCAGCAACGCGGTGAATCTCACTGATGGACTCGACGGACTGGCTATCGGGCTGGTCGGTATCGCCATGTTCGCCTTCATGCTGATGGCCTATGTGACCGGGAACTCCATAGCGGCCAATTACCTGAATATCGTTTTCATGCTAGATTCGGGAGAGCTCACCATCTTCGCACTCTCACTTGTAGGTGCATGCCTGGGCTTTCTCTGGTTCAACGCGCACCCGGCCCAGGTCTTTATGGGCGATACCGGTTCGATGGCCCTTGGAGGCGCTCTGGCCGGTATGGCGCTGCTGCTGAAGAAGGAATTCCTGCTGATCATAGTGGGAGGTGTTTTCGTGATAGAAGCCGCCTCGGTGCTCCTGCAGGTGGCTTCCTACCGCTGGCGGGGGCAGAAAAGGGTCTTCAAAATGGCCCCGCTGCACCACCATTTCGAACTGCTTGGCTGGGCGGAGTCGAAAGTCGTCATCCGCTTCTGGATCCTGGGCATCATGCTGGCACTTATCAGCCTGACAACGTTCAAGATCCGGTAATGGGAGGGAAAATGCTCAACTTCAACCTGGTTAAGAGAGCGTCGGGGCCGGTAACGGTTAATGTGGCCGATACAGTTGACGGGAATGTGAATCTGCCGGCTCGAGATGCAGGTAATGAAACGCAGAGTACCAAAAGTACGGGAGGGGAAGAGGACTGAAAGGTGGAGGTCGCAGGAGTTCAAGTGGTCGTCATCGGCCTGGGGGTATCGGGACGCGCTGCTGCCCGGCTCCTCGCCCGTCGCGGTGCGAGGGTGACAGGCAGCGATTCGTCACCCGATCCGATGAGTGCTGATGAAATGGTCCTGCTTGAACAGGCTGGAATCGCCGTCGAAACGGGTGGGCACAGCCCTGCGCTGCTCGACGGAACTGACCTGGTTGTGCTCTCCCCCGGTGTCGATCCCGGAAGTGGACCGGCAGCAGCGGCACTGGAGAGAGGCTTGAACGTGGTCAGCGAGATCGAGGTTGCATCGTGGTATTTCGAAGGGAAGATCGTTGGGATAACCGGCACCAATGGAAAATCGACGGCAACAGACATGGCGGCCGGAATGTTGAGCGCGGGCGGAGTAAGAACGGTGCCCGGGGGTAATCTGGGGAGAGCGTTTTCGACGATTGTTGATGAGGAGGAGGGAATCGAAGTGGTGGTTCTGGAACTGTCATCTTTTCAGCTCGAACAGATCGACAGATTCCATGCCGGTACGGGGGTCGTACTGAACATCACTCCCGACCACCTCGACAGATATCCCGGATTCGAAGCGTACGAGGCGGCCAAAACCCGCCTGTGGGAAGGCCAGAATGATGATGACTGGGCCATTTATGGTGCAGATGATCGGGGAGCGGCCAGATCGGTGGAAAAGACATCAGGAATAAAGATCCCCTTCACACTCGGGAAGCGTCCCGGTGAATGGGGAGGCTGGATCGAGCAGCGGCAGGGAGTTGAACAGGCTGTGGTCTCAATTCCGGGCGATAGTGAACCTGTACCTCTCTTCACCGCCAATGATCTCACACTGCCGGGTCCCCATAACCTCTCTAATGCTCTGGCGGCATCACTGGTAGCCAGGCGCTTCCAGGTGGGAGTTGAAGCCATTGGGGAAGCGCTGAGGCGATACAGGGGATTGCCGCATCGGATGGAACTGGTGGCACAGTCAGAGGGCGTCCGTTTCTACGACGACTCGAAGGCCACCAATGTGGAATCGGCGAAGGCTGCACTGAGAAGTTTCATTTCTGATGTCGTTCTGATAGCAGGAGGCAGGCACAAAGGCTCTTCCTACCTGCCACTCAGGGAGGAACTGCTCCGTTGCGGTAAAGCGGCCGTTGTAATCGGAGAATCGAGCAGGCAGATGAAAGAAGAGCTGGAGGGTTCGGTACCGCTGTACGAGGAGGAGAGCCTGGATCGGGCGGTAGAGAGAGCCTACAAGCTGGCCAAACCTGAAGGAGTGGTCCTGCTGGCCCCGGCGTGTTCCAGCTTCGACATGTTCGATAATTACGTGGAACGGGGAGAAGTTTTCCAGAAGAGCGTGCTCGAACTGATCGGCGAGATGGAAGGAGTGTAAGCGGCTGTGACCACCCTCCAGAGGCATAGAGACCTGCAGCAGGGCCAGGTTGACAGGACTATTCTGACTGTGGTGCTGCTGCTGGTTGCACTTGGAACGGTAATGGTCTACAGCGCCTCCTCAACCATGGCTACGGCCAGGTTCGGAGATGGCGCCTACTATCTCAAGAAGCACCTGATCCGCGTCGCTCTCGGCCTTTCGCTGATGTTCCTCTTTGCCAGAGCCCGTTACAAGAAAGTCGTAAGGCTGGGCCGCCCCCTCCTTGTTGTCAGTTTCGCCACTTTGCTGCTGGTCCTTCTTCCCGGACTTGGCGGGGTTACAGCCAAGGGTGCCAACCGGTGGCTGGCGCTCGGCCCCTTCACTTTCCAGCCCTCCGAACTGGCCCGATTTGCCCTGCTTCTATGGCTTGCCGACACCCTGGTAACAAGACGCAATATGCTCGACCGCTTCACAGATGGTTTCATTCCGATCCTTGCGCCGGTGGCTGCTGCTGTCGTATTGATCGTGATAGAACCCGATTTCTCCACAGCCGTTGCGGTTGCTGCAATCTGTGGCGGGATGATTTTCCTGGCAGGAGCCCGTATTCTCCATCTGGGAGGGCTTGTTGCCGGGGCGACGCCGTTGATCTATTTCGCTCTTATCAGCAGCGAGTACAGAAGAGCCCGGATCATGGCCTTTCTCGAAGGTACCGGTGATATAACCGGTGCGAATTACCAGGTGTGGCAATCGCTGATCGGCCTGGGAAGCGGAGGCCTTATCGGCAAGGGACTGGGCAACGGGGCCCAGAAACTTAGGTTCCTGCCTGAACCCTTCAACGATTTCATTTTCAGCATAGTGGGTGAGGAACTGGGACTGGTCGGAGCTCTGGTGCTGCTGGTGCTCTTCCTTCTGCTTGTCATCAGGGGATTCCGGGTGGCCGCCTCCGTCAATTCACCTGTCGGCGCTCTTCTTTCGGCGGGTGTTTCCCTCTCGATAGGTCTCTATGTGTTGATCAATATCGGTGTGGTAACCTCCCTGCTTCCGGCTACGGGACTGGCGCTTCCCTTCATCTCGTACGGAGGTTCTTCATTGATCTTTTCTCTGGCCGGCGTCGGCATATTGCTCAGCATTTCCAGAGAAGTCGAACTGGAGCCGGTTAAATTCGGCGGGAGACGCAGACGATGAGGGTGTGGGTGGTGGCGGGAGGAACCGGGGGCCATTTCTATCCGGCACTGGCGGTTGCCGAGGAGATGGAAAACCGCATTCCAGGGATAACGGTGAATTTCGCCGTAAGCAGACGCGGCCTGGAGGCCCGTGTATTGAGTTCGAAGAACCGGCCCTTCAGGACGTTCATGGTCGAAGGGTTCCATCGCCGCGAGGTGCTCAGGAATCTTTTCTTCCCGTTCAGGACGGCGGCGGGATTTGTCCAGAGCATTGTGGAGGTCATCCGGTTCAGGCCCAATGTGGCATTCGGAACAGGCGGATTCGTTTCGGGCCCGGGGCTGCTGGCTGCCTGGTGTTTGGGGGTTCCCATCGCAATTATCGCCCTCGATGCCCTGCCCGGAGTCACGATAAGAATGCTGGCACCGGTAGCGCGCAAGGTCTATGTGACGCACCATCAGGCTGCAGAGCTCTTCGGCAAGCGGGTCGATGTCGAAGTGGTCGGCATTCCCGTAAGGCCGACCGAGCCGATGGGCCGTCGAGCGGCACGTGAAAGGCTGGGACTCCCCTTCGATGCAACTATCCTTTTCGTCACCGGCGGTTCGCACGGCTCGGCCGCATTGAATGGTGCCGTCAGTGGTGCACTGCCCGCCCTGATGGAAATTCCCAACCTCACAATCGTGTGGCAGACAGGTCCCGGAATGCTTGAAGAGGTGACCGGTACCGTCAAAACGATATTGAACGGGCAAGGCGAGGTTGATAGGGAGAGAGTGATACTCAATCCCTACATCGATGATATGGCAGTGGCATGGCTTGCATCTGATATGGCGCTCTGCCGTGCAGGGGCCTCCACTATAGCCGAGCTGACTCTCTATGGTGTTCCCTCCATTCTGGTACCTCTCGCCACTGCTGCAGGGGGTCACCAGGAAGCGAATGCCCTTGCCATGGTCGAGGCGGGAGCCGCACGTCTCCTTCCCGAGAAGGAACTCTCAGGGGATTGCCTTCGACGTGAAATCGAGGAAGTGATGGCCGGAGAGGGACTTCTCGGAAAGATGGCAGAAGCGGCCGCTCTGAAATCGGAGACAGGGGGAGCCGCTCGTATTGCAGAAGGCCTTGTATCGATAGCCAGGTGGTTGAATGACACCGAACGGACAGAGATGCTCGCGCTGCTGCAGGCGGGCGATCAATGACCAGGTTCACCAGGATAGAACGGATCCATTTCGTAGGGATCGGTGGAATAGGGATGAGTGGTATCGCCGAACTTCTACTGACCCAGGGTTACCAGGTGAGCGGCTCCGATATCAGGATGACCGACGTTACACGCCGGCTCGAAGAACTTGGTGCCGTCGTTTATGAGGGGCACAGGGCTGATTATGCCGACGATGCCCACGCCGTGGTTTATTCCTCCGCCGTCAAGCCGGACAATCCGGAAGTTGTCAGGGGAGTCGAACTGAAGATCCCGGTCATCAGACGTGCTGAAATGCTGGGTGAACTGATGCGGATGCAGTTCAGCATCGGAGTTGCGGGAACGCACGGGAAGACGACCACATCGAGCATGATAGGGTATCTGCTGGTGGAGGGGGGATTGTCACCAACACTGATTATCGGCGGCCGCGTACACGAACTCGGTACGTCGATGAGAGTTGGAGACGGCGAATACCTGGTGGCGGAGGCCGATGAATATGACAGGTCATTTCTCCGTCTGTTTCCCACGGTTGCCGTAATCACAAACGTGGAAGCTGAACACCTGGATACCTATGGCCATCTCGAACCGATGGTGGATGCGTTCGTGGAATTCGCCAACAAGGTACCCTTCTACGGAGCGGTGGTGGTCTGTCTGGACGATTCCGGCGTGAGGGGACTGATCCCGCGCATAGACAGGGCGCTGCTGACCTATGGCGTCACTTCGCAGGCCGACCTGCGGGCTGACGATATGGAGTTCGAGGGTACGTCCAGCAGCTTCAACGTCACCTGGAGAGGCGAACTGCTGGGCACGGTGCAGCTGCAGGTGCCGGGTGTTCATAACGTTCGCAACGCCATGGCATCGCTGTGCGTGGGTCTCCATCTGGACCTCGACCCTGACAGGATGATCAAAGCTCTCGGAAGCTTCACCGGAGTCGCCAGAAGGTTCGACATCAGGGGTGACTTTCATGACGTGATGGTCGTGGACGATTACGCCCATCATCCCACAGAGGTGGCAGCAACACTGCAATCGATCCGCAGCGGATTCGATCGCAGGATCGTTGCGGTCTTCCAGCCCCATCTTTACACACGCACGCGCGATTTCGCTGATGATTTTGGATCGGCCCTTCTCGATTCCGACCTGCTGATAGTGACCGGAATCTACCCCGCCAGGGAGGAACCGATAAAGGGTGTATCGGGTGAACTTGTGGCCAGAGCGGCAAGAGATCAGGGACACAGAAACGTAACCTATATACCGGAAATTTCTGACGTGTCAGACTCGCTGGCTGCATTGGTGAAAGCAGGTGACATCGTGATCACCATGGGAGCGGGCGATATATGGACTGTTGCCCGCGCCTTTGCAGAGAGACTCCAGAAGGGGGGTCCGGGGGGATGAGGCACATCCAGGCACTGGCAGGGGCTCTCCACAGAGCACGGGTCGGTGAGATCCGGCTGGAAGAACGCATGTCCAACTATACCACCATGGGTGTGGGCGGTCCCTGCAGGGCCCTGGTGAGGCCTCCCGATCTTGCAAGCCTCGAAAGATTGATCAAGGTCCTCGGAGAACTTGAACTGACCTACCTGCCTGTTGGAGGCGGGAGCAACCTGCTGGTCGCTGATGAAGGATTCGAAGGAGTCATAATCGCCACAGACGCACTGCAGGAGTGGGATGAATTCGAAGATTTCATCCTGAGAACAGGTGCGGGAGTAGCCACCGCACGCATCGTCAAGTGGGCGAGCGGCCGTAACCTGACCGGATTGGAGGGGCTTGCGGGAGTACCCGGTTCCATAGGTGGGGCGTGTGTGATGAACGCCGGAGGCCGGGGCGGAAGTATAAAAGAGAGTCTGGTGAGCGTGGAGGTCGTTACAGCTCCACCGGCGGTCCACGTGGTTACCGTTGCGGCGGAGGCGCTCAACCTTGCATATCGAAGCTCTTCTCTGCCTGCTGGTTCGGTTATCGGCAGGGTGGAACTCAGGCTGGAGGAAGCAGAAAAACCGAAAACCGTCAGCGAGAGGGTCAGGGAACTGCTCATACATCGCAGTGAGACCCAGCCGGCCAGTGTGCTCAGCGTTGGAAGCGTTTTCAAGAATCCCGCAGGGGATTCAGCAGGTCGTCTCATAGATGAATGCGGCCTCAAGGGTCTGCGCGAAGGTGACGCTGTCGTAAGTGATATGCACGCCAACTATGTAGTGAACATGGGCGGGGCCACGGCGACACAGATAAGAACACTGATTGAAAGAATCCGTGATTCGGTTGAGACACTGACCGGAATAAGACTGGAGCTGGAAGTTGTTCCTGTGGGATTTGAAGGGGATCCGGCGCCGGTGATGGCCTGGGTTCCATCAATGAACGGGATGAAGGGTAGAAGAAGATGAGCAGGCGCAGAAGGAAGCTCTTCTCCGGTATCGGCGTGCTGGCAGGTCTCGCGATCACCCTCGGAGGTGTCAGCTTCCTCGCCAGTGCTGCCATGAGCGGTCTCTCCAGCGCCACATCCTTTACGGTTGAAGAGGTGCGCGTTGAGGGTACCCGCTATCTCGATCCGGCAGATCTCCTGGCGCTGGCACAACCGGAACGCCTCATGACCGAAATTGTAGACGCCGATGTTCTCACGTCCCTCGGCGAGAGGGTTTCAGCCCACCCGCTGATTGATCGGGTCACGGTTCACAGGTCCCTTCCCGCAGCGGTCGTGATAGAGGTGGCTGAGATCGTCCCGGTCGCTTTCCTGGCCGGTTCTCCCGTTCTGGGAGTGGACGGAAGCGGAAAGATTCTCGATGTGATAGAACAACCACGATATGGCGCGCTTCCCTTTATCACAGGTATCGACCGGTTCGACGAGAATGATACGCACGATGCGTTGAAGAGAGCCGTGACATTGCTGCAGAAGATTAAAGAGAGCACTCCCCGGCTGTTCGACCTTGTGTCGGAAGTGCAGCCACGGAATGAGGGTGAAATGGCATTGATCCTATCAGGGGATGCAGTGGTTGTACGCCTGGAAGAAGTGACGCTGGAAGAGACATTGCCGCTGGTAGGTGCACTGGTAACGGAGGGTCGGAAGCGTCACGCCTCTCTGGTTGAAGTCGACCTTCGATTCAGAAATACAGTCATATATCGAGAGCGGAAAGGGGGCGGGTAAGCTGATGGCCGCCACAAATCTGATCGCCGGACTTGATATCGGTACCACGAAGATCGTGGCCATTATCGCAGAGCCGGATGACGATGGATCGCTTCGGATCCTCGGTGTTGGCAAGAGTCCCTCACTGGGACTGCGCCGCGGAGTGGTAGTAAACCTCGAGAAGACGATCAGGAGCATACAGGATGCTCTTGATGCCGCCGAAAGGCTTGCCGGTGTTGAAATAGGTTCGGTATTCGCAGGTATTGCCGGCGACCACATCCGGAGCATCAACAGCAGGGGTGTAATAGCGGTCAGCCGGAGGGGCAACGAGATCACTCAACCCGACGTTGACAGGGTCATCGAAGCCGCCAAGGCGATAGCGTTGCCGATGGACAGAGAGATCATCCATGTAATTCCGCAGGAATTCATTGTGGACGACCAGTCCGGCATCAGAGATCCGGTTGGCATGGCCGGAGTCAGGCTGGAAGGGGAGATCCATATCATCACCGGGGCAGTCACAAGCGCCCAGAATATATACAAGAGCGTTCAGAGAGCCGGCGTAGAGGTTCACGATCTGGTGCTTCAGCCTCTTGCCACTTCTTATGCGGTGCTTTCAGAAGATGAGAAGGAACTGGGTGTTGCGGTGCTCGACCTTGGAGGTGGAACGGCAGATTTGGCCGTCTTCTACGATGGATCGATCAGGCATACGGCTGTCATAGGTCTGGGCGGTGAGAACGTTACCAACGATGTGGCGATCGGTCTGCGCACACCCAGAGATGAGGCGGAACGGATCAAGATAGAGCATGGTATAGCTCTGCAGTCGATGGTTGAAAAGGACGAGATCATAGAAGTTCCTGGGGTGGGTGGCCGCCCACACCGGGAAGTTTCCAGGGATGTCCTTGCTGCCATCATCGAACCGAGAATGGAAGAGATCTTTGCACTGGCGCTGAGGGAGATCCAGCGATCTGAATATGTCGATCTGCTGACCACCGGGCTCGTTCTGACCGGTGGAGGGGCGATGCTTGAAGGTGCCTGTGAGCTGGCAGAACAGGTTTTCGATCTGCCTGTTAAGATCGGGATACCTAGTGGCATAGCAGGTCTTTCAGACGAGGTTGCCACGCCGATCTATGCTACGGCGGTTGGTCTTCTCAGGTATGCAGTAAAGGAAGGTTTGGGAAGAGGAAGGCGTTTTCTCTCTACCGGTGGCGGGCTTTTCGATTCGATCCTGGCCCGCATGCGCAGGTGGATGGACGAGTTCTTTTAAGCGCAGGCCCGGTAAAAGGCCGTGCGCAGAAAACAGCGGGAGGTAAAGCAATGACCTTAACACTTGGACTGGCATCCGAAGGTCAGGCCATCATGAAAGTGGTCGGCGTCGGAGGAGCCGGAGGCAACGCAGTAAACAGGATGATCGGGGCCGGACTTTCCGGTGTCGAATTCATCTCGGTGAATACCGATGCACAGGCTCTCGATGTATGCAGGGCCGAGCAGAAAGTCCAGATCGGGACCGGTCTGACGAAGGGATTGGGTGCAGGCGCAAATCCTGAAGTAGGCCGACGCGCAGCCGAGGAGGACCGCGACATCATCCAGGAGGTGGTCACTGGAGCTGATATGGTATTCGTGACCTGCGGAATGGGTGGCGGAACGGGAACCGGTGCGGCTCCTATTGTGGCAGAGATAGCAAGGCACCAGGGATCCCTGACTGTTGCCGTAGTTACCAAACCGTTCAGTTTTGAAGGGCCGAAACGGCTCAAGAGGGCCGAACATGGTATCAAAGAACTCAAAGAGACAGTAGATACACTCATTGTTATCCCCAACCAGCGATTGCTGGCCATCACAACCGATAAAACTCCACTGACCGATGCGTTCAAGATAGCTGACGATATTCTTCTGCATGCCACGCGCGGTATCAGCGACCTGATAACGATTCCCGGCCTGATAAACCTCGATTTCGCTGACGTGCGTACGGTCATGATGGAGATGGGAGATGCCCTTATGGGTACCGGCGAGGCCACCGGTGAACACCGTGCGGTCGAAGCAGCGACTGAGGCGATATCGAGCCCGCTTCTGGAAGAGGTGTCGATAGACGGTGCCACCGGACTGCTGGTGAACATCACCGGTGGATCCGATATGACACTGGTGGAAGTCAGCGAAGCAACCGACCTCATCAACCAGGCCGCCGGGAGCGAGGCCAACGTCATCTTCGGAGCAGTAATTGACGATAATCTGAGTGATCTGATCCGGGTCACGGTGATCGCAACCGGGCTGGGAGATGGAATGGGTCGCAAGAGGAGTATTCCGTTACCCGAAAGGAATGAGGAGATCGGTAAAGTTGTTGTATTCCCTACACAAGGGCAGGACCAGAACCAGGAGATCCCGGCTTTTCAGAGGAAGGGTGACCTCTCGGCGTCCGGTCGCGAACAGATCGTGATAGAAAAGGGGAAGATCCAGTCATTCACACCGGACGACCTGGATATTCCGACATTCCTGCGAAAGCAGATGGACTGAAGTTTGTCTGCATGTTCAGAGCAGTATGGGTGCCTGGATTTCTACTCCCGCTGAAGTCCGGGCACCCGTTATCAACGGTTCTTTCCCGCGATATCTTCGTTGCTCTACCTCG
>VAPB010269010.1_pt1 | contig 14659 bp, 11 predicted proteins | sample 3395101 | NCBI WGS metagenome assembly VAPB01 (sample SAMN08290433, study PRJNA428436) | hydrothermal vent metagenome | isolation source: Deep-sea hydrothermal vent chimney | place: Indian Ocean: Southwest Indian Ridge | reverse complement strand
TATCCATATTTAACATGTGCGGAATTAATAGCAGCGCTTCTCTTCTTCTTATCTGACAGTGCCTTTACTCTAAAAACTTCCTGAAGCTGAGGCCTGCTCACGAACCTCTGCTCCCTTGGTATTTCTTCTATTTCCTCATAACCCTTTATATATCCAATCAGGCTCTCTACGAAATCATCCTCTCCCAGTATGCTCTGCCCCCTTACCTCGTTCCAGATACTTTTTCCTCCCATACCAGCTTTTACAAACTCTCTATAATTCTTTTTAGCCTCTTTCCTTCTTTTTCCAAACTGGCAAAGAACCCAATCCGGCATTAAACATGGATGAGCTTTTTCCTTTCCAGCAGTCCCCCGATAACTGCTCCATTTCCACTGTTCCGGCTTTTCTGATATTCTTGCTCTTACAGGATTTAAGACTACGTATCTGCAGACTTCAAGCAGGTGACTTTCTTTTTGTATAAGTATCGCTTTGTATCTGCCTTGAAATATATGCCCCACTCGCTTATGTCTTCTGTTAAATGCCTGTGTGTAAACTCCGTTAAGCTGCCTCATTCCTTTTGAGAGGTTTCCATCCGGTGTCTCTATAACCAAGTGATAGTGATTATTCATCAGACAGTAGGCGTAACAGATCCAGTTATAGCGAAAATCAACCTGTTGAAGAATGTCCAGAAAGGATTGGCGGTCTTTACTGTCTTTAAAAATAGTTTTTTTTTCGTTCCCACGAGAGGTGATATGGTATACTGCTCCGTCATATTCTATCCTTAGGGGTCTCGCCATATGACCATAATACCATATTTCTTATATTTCAAGACCTGACCCCAATACGGTTGATGATTTTCTGTACTTATATCAGAATGGTTTGGATATGGCAATTAAATGGCCGTTGGGTGAGGCTTACTACCGAACGCATATATCAATCCCACAGTAACCCCTCGCCGTCGCAAACATCGCTGTGGCGGAGCAGGCACAGTAAGCAAATCTTTTTACACTCGCACTTGTAACTCTTTGATTTATATAAATAGCCAACTGTGAAAAATGGTGGGCGAGAGAGGACTTGAACCTCCACGCATTTCCAAGTAGTGATAACACCTACCTATCCTCTAAAGAGAGTCTATGAAATCACAGGAACACTTTTGACAATACAGAGCAACAGGGGAAACCATGAATTGACGAGAGGATGTCCATTATATATGTTTTCATTATATATACAATAAAAACTATTAATTGGACAGGTTTAGTTTTATGTGATAGCTTGCACTTAAACTCACTGTGAAGGAGAGATATAGATGGGGAAAAAGACAAGTGTAAGAAAGGTTGGTAGAGATGCTGGAACAGGCAAATTTATTCCTATAAAAGAAGCTCGGAGGAGGATCAAATCATGAAAATTAAAAACAAATTATTTAGTAGTAATTTCCCATCAATCCTCACGATATTATTTATTATTTCTACAATTTGGGCAATGCAAAGTTGTAAGCCTGATTTAAAAAAACCAGAGAAGATGTCCCTTGGTTCTATAGTTGCGAAACAAAATGTAAATAGAAATTTCATTTCAATTCAAGGGGTAGTGAGTGCCCAAGATGGTAAGCCTCTGGGCGGCGCTCACCTTTATTTACATGATAAAAAAACAATCGCTGGAAAGGGAGGAAGTTTCAGGCTTTACATTGAGGATATAAAAAAATCAAATAGACTTCTTCTTAAGATAACTAAAAAGGGTTATGCCGATCGTTTTGTGATATTAAAACCAGGACATCATTTCAAGAATTTCAAAATGGTGAAAGCCAAAGAAATATCATTTGACCCAACAAATAGAGTTGTAATTTCTTCTGCTAGTACCGGCTCCTCAGAAGGGTGTTGGACTTCAGTTAGCAAAATAGATTGGACAAACTTTGAGTATTTACAGCAGCATTACAAGATAAGTCCAGAAGGTATCCCGGAACAATATAATCCATCTCCTGAATTGGCTATGGCTCTTTCAATACATGATTCTCCAATACCATGTTCTAGGAATTTTACTGTTAGCATACCTGGTAAAAGCTTGGAGTCAGCAGATGGATCCTTAGCTACAGAAACAGTTATTGCATCTGTAAGCAGCGTAAACCTCTCTAGTACTTGGCAAATGCCAGGAGATTATTCCGTCCAGATTCCATCTGGTGACCCTGCTTACATGCTTAGTTATGGTGCGGGCCAAATCAAGTTTCAAGATAAAAAAGGGAGGGAGTTAAACCTCAAAAAGGGAAGCAAAAGTGAAATAATACTTCCTGTCGATCCCCTTTTACTTGGTAATAAAAAGCAAAAATTCCCGCCGCGAGTTCCTTTATTGATTTTCAATGAAACAAGTGGGATGTGGGAACAAGAAAACATGCTTGAATTTGATTCGTCAGAATTAGCTTACAAAGGATCTGCCACTCATTTTTCAGTTTTTAATGCAGATGACGTGAAAAACCCTCCCGCCACCCTAAGATTGGATGCTCGAAAAATAAAAGGGAAAGTACAATACGCAAAAATCGGTGTTACATATTATGATGGTCAACCAGTCTATATTGAAGCTGATGACAGTCTTAATCTAAATGACGATTATCATCTCATATACAATTTGCCGCCTAATGCTGAGATGTCTATAACTTTTATGGGAGCTCGTGGTAATTTAGTTGATATGCCTAACATGGCTACAACTAGCGGTGACCTTGAAACAGAGCCTCTTGAAGAATTATTACAATATCCATATGAAGCTTCAAACAAAACATTCCAATTATTCTATGATCCAGTCCCAACACTGCAAGATTTAGCAGTTGGGATTGATTTGCCACAAATAGATCTTAGGGTAACGTATAACTGGAATGGATGGTCAGATGCTCCATCACCATCAAATTATGATAAAATCAAACTATTTCATATATCTCCTGGAGGATCTCTTCAAGAAATTGCAAGTCTTTTAAAAACATCCATGGCCGGTGGTTTTGGGGATTTTCAATTTAACGACCAAAGCAATCCTGAGTTATTCACACTAGGTACGCATAGATTTTACGCCACTGCCTTTATCTACAACTCTGCTCCTGGTGGTCTTGTATCAAATTTTCATGTATCACCTAATTCCAACGATGTTTATAAAACTTATGCGGACACTTCCCCAGCAGATGTACGGATTAACAATTATATTAATTTCCCGGTCAGTGAAATAAGAACATCTGAAAATGGTGGAATTAGCTGGTCAGCTAGTTATGGTCAAATTCCAGCACAGACTTCGGATATCTTAATGAATGTACCTCAAAATAACCTAATAAGAATAAGAACAAGTTATTGGTCTGCGACTTGCTTAAATGACTGGATTGACTTAAAAGAAACAGACTGGAATTTCAGTCCAATAATAAATGTCCCTGATCCCTGGCCTGATGTTATTGTTGGACCTACATGGAGAGGATACACTGGCGACGCTACTACGTGGGAAATGCAATTCTTTAGCGATTACACTTTTAGATGGCGGTATGCGCCTCCATTAGAAAACTTTACATCTTGGACTACTGAAAACTATTCGTTGAATACTAGCGATTCAAGTTCATACTCATTTACTGCTGGTGGTGCACCTCTTACTTATTATATTGAGAATCTTTTTACTTGCGATATTAATCAAATATGGTGGCCAGCAAATGGTCTTGCGATGAATCCGTATTAAGTGAATGGATATTATAATATTGTGTAATGGACAGGTTCTGTTTGTGGATTTTTTTATACCGTTTTGCTGATAATATTATCAAATAGATATGAATAATTATCTCTAAAGTGCAGAATAATATATAACTGTATAATAATTCTAAAGTAGACAGACCAAAACAAAAGAAAAGGGAGGGAAAAGCTCCCTCCCTTTTAAGCCTGTAACTCTAACTAAACAGAACAAAAACTAACTATACTAAAAACCGATTGGTGTAATCGAAATTGAATGGCATTCAAGAGGTCGTCGGTTCGATCCCGATCAACTCCACCATTAAGTGGGTGGGGTCAGATCTTTCATCGTGACAGATTTATCACAAATAATAGATCTGATAATCATATACCAAACTTAGAGGGAAGGGTGAAGCTCAAGTCTTCGACTCGTACCTACGAGTCGGGATCCTTCCTGATACACTATATCCATGAACATCCTGATGCCCTTCGACCTGGCTCAGGACTTGGCAGACACGAATAAGACCTAATGGGGTCCCGATGAATCGGGATCTCCTTTTCTCTCCGACAGGCAAGCCACGCCGTAGGCGGGCAAGCACTGCAAGACGGACAAGTCTTGAAATATAACATTTCTGAATTTTCCGGAAAAAAGTCATTATACTATTAATATTAACCCCGACATATGGATAGAGCTGGCACAGGGGAGAAACATAAACATATGCAGTCACGAAGTTATACATGGGTTGTTATATCTGTCATTATTATTCTTGCCGGATTATATTTAATCGCCTCTGATGACATCTCAACCGTTTCAGGGACATTAGAGAGATTTTCCTGCACTTCCGGGCCTGATTCTGATGATTATCTGGGGATTCGGCTGGTAAACGATAATAATTATTATGAGACAAGCAACAGCAATTGCAATGAATATAGGGATCGTCTGGTGGAAGGTTCTAAAGTTGTAATGCAGATTGATTTATTGAAGGATATTATGGAACTGAAATTGGATGATGAACAGCTCTATATGTATAACGGCGATGGATGGGGTGTCGGCACAGGTATCGGTGCGACTGCTATTTTTATTGGTGTGATATTTATCATTGCATGGTTTATTGATGACAGATACGACACTAGTGACTACGGCCCCTAGAATACAGCTTACTTCATGCACTACAAATTAAAATCTGAAATGGCTTGCTTGATGTGCCGTACCAGTGGTTTTTAAAATGACCACGGATATACCTTGTTCTTTTGACCGCATTTCGGGCATGAAATACTTCCTTCAGAACAATCAATATAGCTTGTAATATTAGCAATAAGACTTAATAAGAGGGCGATCCCGGTTATGATCAGCCAAATTTTCCATTCCAGAGCTAAAAAAACTAATGCCCCAATAATTAATAGAATATTAAATACAAAAAATACTCCAGGACTGCTTGACCCGCCCGGAGCGGGCTGATCTATGTCAGCCCCAAACCTTTCTTTGCATTTTTTACATTTCATGTTTGGCAGTCTGCCCTCAAGTGATCATATGGTTTTCAGTATATATAGCAGATTCAGAGGGTACAATCAACAAAAAAACTATATTTCAAGGGGATTTTGCCATTTGTCAGCTTGATAACTTAAAAGAAAAGACCCTGGTCCTGCAGGATAATCACTGCCTGCTGAATTTGCCCAATTGCTTATAAAAAGCACCGATATAATTGCCCTTTCTTATTCTGAAAATAATTAAGGCAGCTTTTAGCGGCTCACAGATCAGCAGCACTAAAGACCAGAAATTATCCGTCATGAAAAATCCGTAGATGGACACCGCGACAAAGGGAACGTACCAGAAGATTTCGAGATCGTTCCCGATCCTGAATCCATCGCAGAAGAGAAAGCAAGAAAAACCAATATATAAAGGCAGTAAATAGAGATAATTGACCTTTATAAAGAAGAACATAATATAAGACAACGCCGTCAGAAAAATAATGAAGAGCAGGTCCGTAAGATTAAAGCGTAACCCTGGGCCATACTGTCGTTTAAATGTGAGATGTTTCACGAGCGAGCTTCCCGTTTCTGTTGAATTTCAATGTCGTCCTTCCGAAATTACCACCGAAGTTCCTTACGGCAAGGTCTTTTGCAACTATTGTTATTTCCCCGTTTTCCTCTTTAATGTCAGTGATATGAAAAAACCTGGTTATTGATCTCATATCCTTAAACAACATGCTTGTTTCTGCCATTTTAATGAATCTGGTCATAGGATAATCGTAGGATCGTTCATTCCTTGTTTTTCTGCTGACCGCGTTGTACAGGTAAGTTTTTATCAAACCATCTTTTTTCTCGAGTATATAGTAATTAAAGGGATTGAAACTGCCCGGGATCGCATATGTGCACTTCAATTCATTCATTATTTTTTTATGCAAAGCTAACTTGAATAAAATATACAGCGTAAATGCTGAGGTATAAATATAAAGTGCTGATCCGATATTAAAGGAAAAAATGAATATATAGAGGATAATTGTCATAATCCATGCAAATGCATCTATAAAAAATACAGCATCATAACTGAATCTCTTTTGCGATAATGGCCAAAACAGTGATATTCCAAAGGTATTCACAACATCCAGAAAACTATGAAGCCATAACCCGAGTATTGAAGCAAGGAAAATAAACCAGTTCCATTCCAGCCTTAATAAAGAAGTCAAAGATAAAGCAACCAGTAAAGCAAGTAATGGGGATAAAAGTAATGAATGAGTAAACCCCTGGTGATTCTTAAGATAAAGTCTCTTACCAAAAGCCATCAAGAACACATCGAGATCCGGGAGCACACTTCCTGCCAAAAATGCAGAGCCGGCAGCGATCCCGGAAAGTTCCTGGTTGCTGCCGGTTATCATCATGAATCCAACGCCGCCGATCAGAGTATGATGAGCAATATCCATCTCAGTCCTTTTGTTAAATTTTCATTTCCATCTATTTTATCTTTTTTTATATTATTTAATTTGCACCGCCCAAACAAGCAATCATATGATTTTCTCTCCTTATATCAGAATGAGTTTGATTATGAATCACTCTTCGAATATTCTCTTCAGCTCAGCAGTGTACTCATTTCCTTCCTCATGAATATACAAGGGCGGCTCGATTTTAAGCCACGTGCCTGAGCCTTTCTGCGCCTCTATAAGGACCATCTTAGCCCCCTCACCCTCTCTGGCGTGCACAAACCTCATCCTCTTCGGCTCAAGCCCTTCCTTCTGAAGCACGCCTATTAATTCAACAAGCCTGAAAGGATGATATATAAGATAGAACCTGCCGACATGTTTCAGCAGATATGCCGCGGTCTTTACGATATCAGGAAGTGATATTTTTATTTCATGCCGCGCGACCGCCCTTCCCTTGTCACTGCTGAGTTTGCCTGATTTTGTCTTTCTAAACGGAGGGTTTGAGAACACAAAATCGAATTTATTACCGGGAAGCACTGTTGTTAGTTTTTTGATATCCTCTTTGAGTATTGTGACCCTGGTATCGAGCTTATTAAGCTCCGCGTTTCTCTCGGCGCAATGAGCAAGGGTTTTCTGTATCTCAACACCGGTTATTGAAGTTTTTTTAAATTTCTCCGCAAGAAGGAGCGATATAATACCTGAGCCTGTCCCAAGCTCTACACCTTTGCATGGTTTTGTCAGAGAAATAAAATCGTACAGAAGAAGTGCGTCAATGCTGAAACGGTAACCGCGTTCGGGCTGGTAGAGTTTTAAACTTTTGATCGTGTCAAGAGTGAGTTCCACTGTTTAACTGCGGCGCTTTGACCTGATTCTGACAGTATTCGCGTGACCCTGCAGTCCCTCAAGATCGGCAAACGTTTCAACCGAGCCGGACAAATTATCAAATCCCTGTTTTTTAAAGCTCATCACACTTGAACGCTTGATAAAATCATAAACACCCAGAGGTGAAGAGAACTTTGCAGTCCCGCCTGTAGGAAGTGTGTGGTTAGGGCCAGCGACATAGTCGCCCATAGTCACAGGGGTCCACTCGCCCATGAATATTGCCCCGGCATTTTTTATCTTCTTAAGAAGCTTGGCCGGCACAGGCGTCAGTATCTCAAGATGCTCCGGAGCTATTTCGTTTGAAATATCAATAGCGGCATTAATACTCTTTGTAATAATTATTGCTCCGTACTTATCAATGGATCTCTTTGCGATATCTTTTCGCTTAAGGCCTTTTAACTGGCTTCCAATTTCATTCTTTACTTTTCGCGCCAAAGTTTCTGAGTTGGTGACAAGGATTGACGACGCCATTTCATCATGCTCAGCCTGTCCCAGCAGATCAGCCGCGATAAATGACGGGTCAGCAGAGCTGTCGGCAATTATCAGTATCTCGCTCGGGCCCGCTATCATGTCGATGCCGACATCCCCGAATACCATCTTCTTGGCAACAGAGACATAAATATTCCCCGGCCCGACGATCTTATCAACTTTTTTTATGGTCTTTGTGCCGTAAGCCATGGCAGCAACTGCCTGCGCCCCTCCTATTCTGTATACCTCTTTTACTCCAAGCAGTTTTATCGCGGCAGCTACATTGGGATCGATCTTTCCGCCTGACATCGGGACACACAGCACGATATCTTTAACACCGGCAACCTGGGCAGGTATCACATTCATAAGTACTGTTGAGGGATATGAAGCCTTTCCGCCGGGCACATATACTCCGGCCCTCTCAACCGGCCTGAGCAGATGACCAAGCAGACTGCCTGCCTTATCAGAGAAATACCATGATCCTTCCTTCTGAAGTTCATGAAACGCCAGTATACGGTTGGCTGAAACTTTAAGGATCTTTACTAACTCTTTACCAGCCTTTTTGGCAGCGGCCTCGATCTCTTTCCTGCTGACTGAAAGACTTTTCAGCTTTAATGAATCAAACTTTTCAGTATATTTCTTTACAGCTTTATCGCCGTTTTTTCTTACGTCTTTTATGATCTTCTCAACTGTTCTGTTTACTTTGTCCTGTTTGCCGTCAAGATATGACCTCTGCTTTACGGTCCTGATGAAATGTTTAAGCTGTGACTGACGAATCACTCTCATTTAATTCTCCTGATCTTTGCCCCTAACGGCTCAAGCTTTTCCTCTATTTTTTCATATCCCCTGTCAAGATGATATACCCTGTCAACTACTGTTTTACCTTTTGCCGCAAGCCCGGCAAGGATCAAAGAAGCGCTGGCCCGCAGGTCTGTTGCCATTACAGGCGCGCCGTTTAAAGATCTTATACCTCTGACAGTTGCGGTTGATCCTTCAACCTTTATGTCAGCGCCCATCCTTTTCATCTCCGCGACATGCATGAACCTGTTCTCGAAAATATGCTCTGAGATTAGGCTCGTACCCTCTGACACAGCCATTAACGCCATAAACTGGGCCTGCATATCAGTGGGAAAACCCGGATACGGCATTGTTTTGATATCAACCGGATTCAGTTTCCCGGAACATTTGACTTTCAGTGCGTCACCCTGTTGGTCTATCTGCAATCCCGCCTGCCTGAGCTTGTCTGTTACAGATTCCATGTGCGCGGGATTACATCCCCGGATGGCCAGCGACCCGCGGGTAATTCCGGCCGCAGCCATAAAAGTTCCCGCCTCTATCCTATCAGGAATTATCTTATAGTCAAGCGGTTTTAATGAATCAACACCTTTTATCTTTATCACACCTGTACCCGCGCCCTGAACTTCCGCGCCCATGGATAACAGGGCATTGGCAAGATCCACCACCTCGGGCTCACATGCCGCGTTCTCAATAACAGTTACACCTTCAGCAAGAGCAGCGGCCATCATAATATTCTCAGTGCCAGTGACAGTCGGCACATCAAAATAAATATCAGCCCCTTTAAGACGCTTTGATTTGACCTTAACATTTCCTTCTGACAGGCTTATCTCAGCGCCCATTTTCTGCAGGCCCATTACATGCATGTTTATAGGCCTTGCTCCAATAGCGCAGCCTCCGGGAAGTGAGATAACAGCCTCACCCATCCTCGCAAGCAAAGGGCCAAGTACAAGCACTGACGCACGCATAGTCTTGACCAGATCATATTTGGCCTCGACAGAGCTTATGCTGTCTGTTTTGAGAATAACTTCATCCCCGGTGGACACAAAGCCGACCCCAAGCCTTGAAAGCAGTTCTCCCATGGTCGAAATATCTTTCAGCCGGGGGATGTGGGTTATTCGGTTCTCTCCGGAACCGAGAATAGATGCCGCCATTATTGGAAGCGCCGCGTTCTTGGCACCCCCGATAAATACCTCTCCTTTTAATCGTGACCCGCCCTCTATTTCTATCTTTTGCATTGTGCCTGTATTATCCTTTTAATGTCTGCGTAATCCTTTATGACATTTATATGTTCATAGCCTGCAATGGACATTATTTCAGCAATATCATCTGCCTGTCCCTGTCCGATCTCAAGCATTATCGCGCCCCTGTCATTAAGAAAATTCCTCGCTTCGGGTATTATTTTCCTGTAATAATCAAGCCCGTCTGCTCCACCGTCAAGCGCGTCCATCGGCTCCCAGTCCCGGATCTCGGGCTGAAGGCCTCTTATTTCTCCGGTCTTTATGTAAGGTGGATTAGAAATGATCAGATCAAAAGCAGAAAGCTTGTCAACCGGTTCAAACAGATCACCTTGTAAAAAAGTCGCATTCTTTATTTCATTAATTTCCGCGTTCCTTTTAGCGTACGCAACAGCTGTTTCAGATATGTCAGTGCCGAATACCATGGAACCGGGGAATTCTTTAGCTAATGCAAGGGCCAGGCAGCCGCTGCCGGTACAAACATCTAAAATATTGATTGACGATTGAGGACGTAAAGTCCCGTTGGGACCACGTCCCTTTACGGGATTGACGATTGACGGATTCTTTTTTTCACTTTTAACTTTCAACTTATAACTTTTAATTGTCTTTATTGCCTTCTCCGCCATTATTTCCGTTTCAGGCCTTGGGATCAAAACACCCGGTCCAACCGCAAGTTTTAGTCCCATAAACTCCTCACAACCGGTAATATACTGTGAAGGTTCCCGCAAAAGTCTTCTTTCAAGCATATCTTCAAAAGTTCTCATGCTGTCTTTATCAAGATACGGATCGTCCCTATAAATATCCAGAGTACTGAGATCCAGGGCCCTGCTTATCAGTATTTCAGCTTCTTTAGCCGCTGACTCAAAACCGGAGCTTTGAAGAATTCCAGTAACTTCTTTTATCTTTTCTAATGCTTTCATTTAGATTTCGTTATTTGTTAAATGTTAAACGTTAATCGGATAACCTGTAACTATTAACTGTCTTCTTATTTTTTTCTGTTATTCAGTCTGTGTCTATTCACTATTAACCATTCACTGTTAACTATTTTTTTATATTTCCTTCAGTTTTTCAGCCTGAAAATGAGTGATCAGACCGTCAATTACTTCGTCAAACTCGCCTTCAAGCACTGTCTCCAGTTTATAAAGTGTAAGCCCGGCCCTGTGGTCTGTGATCCTGTTTTGAGGATAATTGTACGTCCTTATTCTTTCGCTTCTGTCGCCCATACCTACCTGGGACTTTCTCTCCTGCGACCTTTCTTTTTCCTGCTTTTCCAGTTCCAGCTCATATAGTCTTGACCTCAGGACCTTCATGGCCTTTTCCCTGTTCTTGATCTGCGACCGGCTGTCCTGGCACTGGACGGTCAGACCTGTGGGTTCGTGCACTATCCTTACAGCCGAATATGTAGTATTAACGCCCTGTCCTCCGGGCCCGGACGCGCAATATGTATCTATTCGCAGTTCTTTTTCGTTTACTTTTATGTCAACGTCCTCTGCCTCAGGCAATACCGCGACAGTCGCTGCTGACGTGTGCACCCTTCCCGAACCTTCTGTTGCCGGCACCCTCTGAACACGGTGGACCCCGCTTTCGTATTTAAGCCGGCTGTAAGCGTTCTTACCCTGTATGGATGCTATCACTTCCTTTATTCCGCCTATCCCGGTAGAGTTAATATCTATTATTTCCACATTCCACCGCTTACTTTCCGCGTACTTGGTGTACATCCTGAAAAGAGCGGCGGCGAAAAGGCCTGCCTCTTCACCCCCTGTCCCTGCCCTTATCTCAAGAATGATGTTCTTTTTGTCACGCGGATCGGCAGGGATAAGAAGTAACTTAATCGCGTCTTCGATCTTTGGTTTTTGTTCTTTTAATTCGGAAAGTTCGGCATTAGCAAGTTCTGTTAATCCTTCATCTCCGCCTTCTTTTATTATCTCCTCGGCATCCTTAATATCGGCAAGCACTTTTGTATACTGCCTGTATTTCTCAACAACTTCTGATATCTCGGCCTGTTCTGTGGCGTATTTTTGATAACGGGGAAAATCAGCCAGCACTTCGGGGTCTGACATTAATTGTGTCAGTTCGTTGTACTTATCTTCAACAGACTTAAGCCTTTCAAGCAGCATTACCTTCACCCTGTTCTTTTTTTTGTTCTCCGAATTCCATTTCCAGGACCTCGGTCAGAGCCTTAAGCGCGACCTCTATCTGGTCACGGGAAGGCTTTTTCGCGGTAAGCCTCTGCAGCCAGATTCCCGGGGCGGTCATTGCCCGTATCAAGGGGTTGTGCATTTTTTTTGCGGCGAATTTTGTGAACTCATAGGCAAGCCCGGCAATCAGAGGCATAAGAACTATCCTTGATAGAAATTTCCAGACAAACGACCAGTCCTTTGGAATAAATGAGAACACCAATATGCTCAGGATCATGACAATAATCAGAAAACTTGTCCCGCATCTCGGATGAGTTATGCTGTAATTATTAATGTTTTCAGGCGTCAGCTCAACCCCTGCCTCATACGCGTGAACGGTTTTATGTTCAGCACCGTGATATTCAAATACCCTTTTAATATCTTTACTGAAATTCATGCATATTATGTATATGAGAAAAACCATTATCCTGATAACACCGTCAACAGTATTGAAAATAATGGAACTTTCGTCAATTGATGTAAACACCGCCCCCATGAGCTTGGTGCCGTAGAGGGGAAGCAGTATAAACAGACCGACACCGAGCAAAAAAGATATGCAGACCGTAATTACCATTGAGAAGGAAGACAGTTTCTCTTCTTCTCCAGCTGCCTTTTCGCTTGAAAAGGTCAGCGCCCTGATACCGATCACAAGCGCTTCCACAAGGGCAACAAAACCCCTGAGGACCGGTTTTTTTAGAAGTTTGGGAAGTTCCCGTATTTTGTTCTTCATGAGGAAGATCTCCTTGTTGGGCCCCCTTACAGCAACTGTCCATGCCTTTGGGGACCTCATCATTACTCCCTCGATCACTGCCTGTCCGCCAATATGCTTCATAATGATACATACACCTCTTTTTTTGAATTTTTCATACGTGAGAAATAAGTTTTATATCTTTCTCACAGGCATACAATAAAAAAAGGAAACTCGTTCTTTACATATCTTACCGAGTTTCCTTAAATTGTAAGTACAGCTACTTCTTTTTTGCGGCTATTCTGGCGTACTTCTTTTTGAATTTCTCAACTCTGCCTTCGGCATCTATCAGTTTCTGCTTGCCTGTAAAGAAAGGGTGGCACTTTGAGCAGATATCCACATGGATCGAGGGTATCGTTGACCTGGTATCAAAACCTTCCCCGCAAACGCAGACTACTTTTGCCTCTTTGAACTCCGGATGAATTCCCTGTTTCACTGCTATAACCTCCGATCTGAAAAATCTAAGGGTTTAAGTATATCAGAAACAAAGCAGGGTTTTCAATCAGGCTCGGGAGAACAGGCAATTTCACCTTATTTTGCCTCTGATTGCAAGAAATCCGGGGAAAAAGCTAAAATCAAAACATATATCCATTCTCATGAAAGAAAATTTAAAGAAATACGGCCCTGCAGTTGATAAAAGGATACTGATCGCCCTGTCCGGAATCCTATGGAGTATCGTGGGTATACTCCTGTTTGATATTGCAGTTGACTGGCTGGCCCAGACAGCATCTGAAAAAGCCTTACTGCCGGTTCTGGTTGGCATAATCCTTGCCTTTTTAATAAGCCGCTTTGGCTTTATAAAGCTGGTTGACCGCAATATTTACCGTATAGTTGCCAAAGAAAACAAAGTATGCATATTCGCGTTTCAACCGTGGAAGAGCTACTTTATTGTCATAATAATGGTGGGTATGGGAATACTATTGAGACATTCGCCCCTGCCGAAATTCTACCTTTCCGTAATATACATCGGCATGGGAGGCGCCATGATCCTGTCAAGCATACGGTACTTCAGGATCTTTTTTAATCTAATTCGTTAATCCCGTAAAGGGACGTGGTCCCAACGGGACTTTACGTCGTCACTCGTCACTCGTCTCTCGTCTCTCGTAACTGTCTTAATGTCCGCCTGTGTTTTTCCACTGCCACCATGAGAATCGATACTGCCGCGGGCGTGACCCCCGGGATCCGGCCGGCCTGACCGAAATTCAGCGGCTGGATCTCTTCCAGTTTCTCGATAATCTCTGTTGACAGCCCGCTGATTTCTTTGAAAGCAAATCCATCAGGTATCTTTTTCTCCTCAGTCTTTTTAAATCTCTCAGCCAGATCCGCCTGACGCTTTATATACCCTTTATATTTTGCCTGGATTTCCACCTGATCTTTCACTTCCCCGGACAGTAGATTGTCAGGAGGGACCGCTTCCGCTATATCCGCGTATCTGACTTCCGGCCTTGTGAGCAGTTTGTACAGGGTACTGCTCTCGCTGATCTCTGCTGTTCCCAGCTTTTTCAAAACAGGGTTGATGACCCCTGGTTTCACTCTGACCTTTCTGATCCTTTTAAGTTCATCCCTGATAGCGGCTTTTTTCTCAACTAACGCGTCAAAATGATCTTTACCAATAAGGCCCAGTTCATATCCTTTTTCCATAAGCCGCAGATCAGCATTGTCCTGCCTGAGCAGAAGCCTGTATTCCGCCCTTGATGTAAACATTCTGTAGGGTTCATTTGTGCCTTTTGTCACAAGGTCATCAATTAATACTCCGATATATGCCTCGTGCCTTCCC
>VAPB010304023.1_pt1 | contig 14690 bp, 10 predicted proteins | sample 3395101 | NCBI WGS metagenome assembly VAPB01 (sample SAMN08290433, study PRJNA428436) | hydrothermal vent metagenome | isolation source: Deep-sea hydrothermal vent chimney | place: Indian Ocean: Southwest Indian Ridge | reverse complement strand
CCTCTCCCTCCACTTCGCCAGAACGAACGACCTGGCGGCCTCGATGTTCGCTGGCGTGGCGTCCGCCGTCGGCGCCGAGGCGCGGCGATCCTCGACGATCCTGATCCGCGACGTGTCGAACACTATGTAGGAGTCCCCCTCGCCCTCGAACCTGTTCGCGTACACGATCGAGTCGTAGCCCGCGTCCTTGACGGCGCGCACGATCGACGCGTCCGTGCCGCTGCCCGGTATCTTCACGCCGAGCGCCTCCTCGAACTCCGCCTTCGCCGCGTGTCCCTGCCACCCGGCGAGGTCCGACATCCTGAGCGGGTTGGAGATGTCGAGCTCCGCGCGGATGATCCTCGGGACCGTCTCGTCCTCCCCGTGCAGGTCGGCGGCCTGCCCCTCGGTCCCGAAGTGGAACCCGAGCTGGCCGCGCGTGAACGCCAAGTCGAACTCCTTGAAGTCCATATTATCGGTGCCGTGCCACGCCTCAACGGACGCCACCCTGGCCGCCGAGGCGGACAGCACGCGCCTCGCGGCGCGGCCCAAGCCTGGTATCCCCTCGCGGAACTCGGCCTCCCAGTCGGCGTGCAGCAGGGCCGATATGTCCACCGCCGGGATGGTGTCCCTTCCCTCGGACTCGTACGCCGCCACCCTGTGTCCTCCGTCGTACAGGCTGTCGCCGAGGGTGAGGACCGGATCCAGCTCGCCGCCTCCGGAGAGAGCGTGCGCCAGCCCCGCGACGGCGGTGGCGGACGTGCCGTGCGCGGCCCTGACCTGCTCGGCGAGCGGGGCGACCGGGAGCCGCCTCACGGCGAGCGGCGTGTCCATGTCGTCGAGTACGCCGCGCAGCACCTCGTGGCTCACGTCCGTCCCGGAGAAGAGCGCGTCGTGGAGGTTCTCCGTTATGTCGCCCCTCACGGCGTCCGGCAACCCGCAGAAGGTCGTGGCGGACGCCTTCCGGCCGGTCTCCCGGTCCGTCCCGCCCATGTCGGTCGGCTGCGGCGGGGACCCCTCGTTGGCCTCCTCCTTCTCCTTTTTGAAGAGGTACACCTCCCCGCACCCGCCGCAGTACGTCGGGATCGTCACATCCCACATCAGCCGCCTAGCCATCTCGCGTCTGTCGGCGCCGGCGTAGTGCCGCTCCAAGAAGTCGCAGTAGTCCTCCGGGAGCGAGTCCCAAGACTCCACCTTCGGGTCATTGGGGCCGATGTGTCCGCACCGCGGACATTTCGGCTCGTGCAGGTACGGCATCGCCGTACGGGCTACCGCCCGGTCGGCTTCGTCGCCGAGGCAGCCAGCACATGAGCAGGCGCCGGAGAACAGGCTCTGCACGGCGTCGTGTATGTCCGGCGCGATGCGGTCCGGCATGCGCACGCCGCCCGGGGACGGCGAGTATGTCCGGTAGTCCCCGTGGAGGCATGACGCTATGCGGGCCGTCGCGCTCCGCAGCGCGGCGGCGGGGTTCCTCTTTTTTCTCTGCTGTCCGGCCGCAGCCAGGATGTCGTCCGGGAACATCCAACTCAGCGTCCTTGTGCGGGCTATCTCGGCGGCGGTGGCCATGTCCCCGTCCTTCGGCTTCCCGTCGTCGTCAGTCAACCTGAGTTCCCCGACCGCCCTCGACAGCTCACTGACCATGTCCGCCGACGCGGAGGACGGATCGTCGTCCTCGCCCCAAGAGACCCGCATCGGTCCGATCTCTATGACAGTGGAGTCCTCCCCGCTGAACAGTAGCCAGTCCTCGGCGTAGAGTTCCAGCTCACGGCGTCCGTCCGGCGCCACCTTCAGCGACCCCTCGATCTTGCCGTCCCCGGTGTTCTTCCAGAACTTGGCGCCCCCCTCCCCCTCCTCGACGGTCAGGTCTGGAAGCCGGAGCTCGGTAAGCGCCCGCAGGGCGGAGTCGAGCATGTCCTCGGCGTCCTGCCCGCCAGCGGGTCCTATGTCAGCCTCCGCGAGACTCCTTGAGATCGACCTTACGTGTCCCTCGGACAAGTACTTCGCCGGGGCGTCCTCCCACTCGTTCGGCATCCTCCCGCGTGAGACTATTCTCCGCTTCTTGCCGGACCGGTTGTGGTACGACAGCGCCACCTCGACCTCGAACCCCGACTTCGCCGGCATCACGCTCATCGCCACCTGTTGGCCGGAGACCGTGCCGTCCGCCATGATTCCACCCTCGGCGTGGGAACCGCTGACCCCCCAGCCGTCGTCCAACACCTCGTCGGCCACGACCTTCAGGACGGCGTAATACACCGACTTGCGGTCCTCCTTGTTGTCCACCACATCGATCACCTCTATGAGCGACAGGTCGAGTACCACGATCTGGGACGGCTCCGCCGTGTTCACGGATCCGGTGCCGGGGTCGTATATAGCCTTCACGCCCATGCGACCGAATATGCGGTTCCACTCCATCTTGTTGGCGTCGGACTCGAACGGCTTCACCTTGGCCTCCACGGCGTCCCACAGCCTCTTCCCGGCCCTGCCGCCCTTCGCCTGGTTGAGTCCCTTGCCCTCCGTCCTGGACTCGTACTCCTCGAGCACGCCGCCCTTCTCGGCGAGCTCGGTGGCCTTGGCCGGGCGCACCGTGGCGAGGTTGAGCCAGCCGCTGCGGCGGACCCTAGCCACCGTGATGTACGGCAGGTTGACATAAGTGGTGCCGAACCCCGCGTTCTCGGCCAGCCAGTCCACCGGGTAGAAGTAGACGCCGTACGGATCGTGGTGCTCCGTTGACGGGCGTATGCCGATCTTGGGTACATCCGAGAACCTCGCGAACAGCCCCTTGCCCCTGTACTTCTCGATCACCGTCTTCAGGCCCCTGTAGATGTCCTCCACGGCGGCGGAGCGGTCGATCGCGGCGGCTGCCGCGCCGAGGGCGCAGGCCGTGCGATCGGCCGGCAGGGACGCCAGCAGCGGCTCCTTCCCGAAGTACGCCACCTCGCCGACCGTGCCGTCATGGCGGACGGTGATGACGGAGTCGTACCCCTCGGCTAGGAGGACCAACGACAGGGCGGCGCCGGACTTTCCGGTCGCCTCGTTCAGGCTGGGACCCCAGGTGTAGTTCCCGTCACTGTCGCCTGACCACATCACCAGCGGATTCGACAGCCCGGGTTCGACGAGCACATAGTTCGGCGGCGTGTCGTCCAGCACGGCGTCCCACGCCAAGCTGAGGTACGCGGCCTTCGGGTGGCCGACCCCCGGCGATCCGGCCCAAGGCTCCGCCCAGTACGCCGGATCCACGCCGGTGTCGAGTATGGACCGGATCTTCCCGGACAGGTCCTCCCTTGGCGTCACGGTCGAGCCTGCCGCATGGTGGATCAGCGTGCCGGACATTACGGAGGACAGGGCCGACGACGCGGTGGCTGGCGGCGGTATCGCACCAGCGGCATCGAGCTTCTCGAGTATACTTGGTTTCCGCGCCGCCCTCGGTTGTGCCTTCGGGCTGAAGTCCGGCGCGAGGAACAGCGGCTCGTCACGACCGAGGTAGTCGCCGGAGAACACATCCCTCGCCTCCTCGACCAACTCCTCTGTGAGCGGCTCCCAGTCCCATGGCGAGCCGGGTTCCATGCCCGTCGGCGCCTTGGCCTCTATCAGCGACGGCTGGATGATGTCCTCCGTGTAAAAGTCGCCATGCCTGTCCGGCTGCGCCTCCACGGCGTGTCTAGGGATCCGCAGGAGGACGGGTGGCGTCTTCCTTTCCGCCCACAGCCTCGACATCGCGTTCTCGCCGAAGTACAGCGCCCGCTGCGGATCGTCAGAGAGGAACAGCTTACCCTCGACCCAGCCGTCAGGGTCTCCGGGGCCGCCGGGGAAGTTCGCCCCTCCCCGGGCCGGGTCCAACCCGTCCTTGGCTATGTCAAGCAGGTTGTCTGCGAGCGTGCTGTGGTATAGGTACTGGCCAGCTACCCGCAGGGCGGCGGTGCGGAGGGCGGGTACTGGGGCGCGTACAACGATGGCCTCCGGGGGAATCCTGCCCTCGTACCCGACTTCCCCCATCTCGAACGGCGCGTCCATCCCCCCGGAGTTCCACAGGGTGAGTCCAAAACGGCCCGCGAGCAGCCTCTCGACCTCGTCGTCCGATGGACCGTTGTCGTCCATCCACTCGCCGAAACCGACGGTGGTGGCAGACGACCCCCACCTTCGGTAGTGGTCCGGGAACATGGCGCCGATGTCCGCGTCCTCCAATTGGTCGTTGAAGTACGCAGTGTAGATGGCGTCGTCAGGGTACATCGCGGACAGGTCGAGGCTTGACGTGTCCACGGCCAGCACCACGGCTCCGTCAATCTTGTCTGCCGGGAGGTTCATGTAGCTTGGGTCGTCGAATCGGGACAGGAAGACCCGGTCGAGGTGGATACCGTCCGAGCCTGATGCGTGCGACTCGTCCTGCGGGACGAGTCCGTTGCGGAGTATGTCCCGGACATTCCCGGACGGCGTTGCGTGGTACAACACTGGTGGGATCTCGTCGGTGGCGGCGGTCCTGGACGACGCGGCGACATCCAACATCGGCGCGTCCGCCTTGGCCGCGTCGGCGGCCAAGCGTATCGGATCCTTGCCGATTTTGTCGTGCAGCTCCTGCACCCGCCTGTGGTCGGTGAGGCTCGGGCCGTGCCACTGCTCCCTGTCAAGGGCCTCCCGATCCTCGCGTGTCAGCTCCGCCCATTCGGCGTACTTCTTCGCAAGCTCGGAGAACTCGTCCGGTCCGAGCGTGAGCAGCAGCGGCGTGGTGTCTTGGTTGTATCCGTTCCTGTATATCCTCACCTCGCTGAACATGGAGACTGGTATCCTGCCGCGGTAGCCCGCGAGTCCGGCGCGGTTCGGCTTGAACCCGCCGTGGGCGGCGTCGAAGTCAGCCTCCATGAGCGTCCTGTCCAAGCTGTCCTCCGGGACCGACACCACGACGGAGTACGGGTACTTGCCCTCGCTGCCGGTGGCGTGACCCTTGGCGTTCATCGCGTCGGTCGTCAGGTACACCAGCGACCTGTCGTACTCTTTGTTGCCCTCCCAGTTGCTCTCCTGGACGGCGTCGCCGGGCCGTAGCCCGAACCGGGAGACGCCAGCCATCCTCTCCGGGGTGGCTATGAAGCCGTGGTGCCACAGGCCCTTCGGATGCGGCCTTGCGGCCTCCGCGCCGAGGTGTTCGAGCAGCTTCTCCAACTCCGGATGATCCGCATGGACAGGGAGGCCTGTAACAGTTCTCGCCCTGAGCGTCCCGTCAGGTAGCACCATGCCGAACAGGGTGTCGGACGCGAACTCGTTGAACTTGGTCATGTCCTCGTCTGATGACGGGCCGAACAGGCTCGACGACTCGAACATGTCACGCACGCCGTACTGGTTTTCGATCGGGAACCTCTGGTCGAACGGCGGGCGGTCCGTCCCGAACTCCTCCCGTATCGACTCGACGAGCCGCGCCTCCTCCGCGCCGCCAAGGTCGATGCCTCCCCAAAGCCACAGCTTTCCTCGCCGCAGGATGAAGTGCCTCGCCTTCGACATGTCTCCAGCCTCGAACACGGTCCTGAGCGCCACCCTCAGCGTCGATGCGGCCTTGGCGAGCGTCGCCTCCTCCAGCCCCCTCGCAAGCTCCAGAAACTCGTCTGCGTCCTCATCCCTGAAGCCAGGGACATCCATCCTCACCCATTTCAGCTCCTCGGCGTGACGCCCCTCGTAGTCCCACTGCTTGCTGGATATCCAGTCGTCTATCTCGAACTCCGCGACGGACTCGCTCATCCCCATCTCGCCGAGCCTGGCGACCCATGCGATGTACGACGGCTCGTCGCGGTCGTACCACCTCTCGCTGATGTCCGAGAACCTCTCCGAGTGCGCGGCCGACTCCACCTCGTCCCGGACCAATGCAGGCAGCGCATCGATGGCCTTGACTCCGCTGTCTGACAGACGCGACCTGTCCCGCAGGTCGATCGCCTGCTCCAATGCCCGTTTGGCGTGCTTCAGGCCAGTGCCTGCCAAGATTTTCCCGGCGATGGCGTTCACGCCCCACATGTCATCCGCGTCGCGTAGAAGCGCCATCGCCTGGCGCACATCGATCTCGCCGCCACGCTCGATTATGCCGCGGTGGCGCTGCAGCAGCGAGAGCAGCCTGTTCACTGCCTCCTCGGTTCCGGCGTCCGAGTGGAACGACACCTCGTCGATCCGAACCTTCGGCTCTGCGCCGGGGTGCGTGTCGTAGTCGAGTACCTCCCCGATCATGGACATGTCTGACACCCTGTACTCGCTCTCCGCCGGAAGTATGGCGTAGCCCGGCGAACGGTGGATCTCGCCGTGGTTCTTGTGCTTCCTTGACGGGTCTATGTGCAGCTCGACCGTGAACACGCCTATGTCGTCCCTGGGTATGCCCTTGAAGTTGGAGGCGTCGCCGCCCATGAACACCGGGTTGTACTCCTCGTCATTCGCGTAGAAGTACACCTTCACATAGGTGTAGACCATCCTTTCGGCGTCCTCGCCAGTCAGCGGCTCCAGCCACTGGTAGTAGAGAGTGTCGCCCTCGCCGCCCTCATCGCCGGCGGCGTGAACAGGCTTGAACCCCTGCTGCACGAGCTGGTCGTATGTCTGCGTGCGGGAGCCGTACGGCCTGGGCTTCCACCCGCCCAGCATCTCCTTGAGGTCGCCGCCGTCTGCGGACTTCCAGTACTCCAACGCCTTGGTTGCCAGTCCGGGGTCCAACGACCCGAAGTGCGTCCCGATGGCGGCGAGCGGGTCGTCCGCGTTCACGAGCTCGTGCATCATCGCGAACGACTTGTGTATCCCTGTCGCGACGCCCCAATCCGTCGTGAACGACACGCTTCCGCCGTGCGAACTCCCGCCGAGTCCGACGCGCTCGACCTCGTCCGACTTCTTGAAGCCCCCTTTGAGGATGTCCGAGCCTGACAGGGTGGCGTGGTACGCGACAATCGTCCCGGACGACGCGGCGACCTCCAAGGCCGCCGCGCGGAGGGACGCGGCGACGCCCTCCGGCGCGAGCTTCGCCAGCGCGTCCAGCGGAACCTTGGCCATCTCGATCATCTCCCCGTATATCTCGTCTCCCCAGCGGTCGTGCGGATCGCAGAAGTCCATGTACTCGTCGCGCAGCTCCTGTATGCGCTGCGAATGGTCCGCGCCAGGGGACTTCGCCATTTCCCTGGCAACCTCCCGGACGGCCAGCAGCGGCTCGGGATCGTCGTCTCCTATATCCTCGACATACTGGTCGTTCACGCGTATGAGGCCTATGTCCTCCTCACCCTCCGCCTCCGCCAGCGCGTCGCACCAGTCCGGGACCGACTCGCATGCCGCGGCCTCGGCGTCGAACTCCTCCTTCGACTCCCCTGGCAGCCTTTTGGGACTGACCCGCTGCGACTCCGCGCCGCGCGGCGCCATCGCGGCAGGAATCCAGACCGCCTTGATCGCGGCTGGGGGCAACCGCGTTGGCTTTGTAGTGGTACCAGGCTCGCTGCGCGGGTTGTACTGAAGCTGGTGGGCCTCCTCCCAGTACGACGAGTCCAGCCGCACGGTTCCGTCCGGGCGTATGTGGTAGAACCCACGGTCGCCGGGAGGGAAGGCCTCGCGGAATTCCCGGAATATCCCCCTCGCCTTTTCGGGCGATGCCTTGCGGATGTACTTCAGGACGAGCTTGTAGATGTTCAGGCCGTCGTACTCGTCGTATGCGTCGTCGCTCGGGAACGCGTCGAAGAACGGCATTCGCACGCCATTGTTCGACAGGAAGGAGTGGATGTCGTTCTGCAGCCTGTACAGGTCGCCCTGGTGCTGCGGTATCTCGGAGTGTCCGCCATCCTCCTCCCATGCGTCCTCCCAGGTGTCCATCTGGTCGGTCCTGAGCTTCTTCATGTGCCGACCGGAGACTCGCGTCTCCAGGACTGCCGGGGTCTGTCCCTCCGAGAGTCCCTGCGCGTAGCGGAGCGCCAAGTCGAAGTGCGGGGTCAGGTAGATGGCGTCCGTCCCGACGTTCGCGATCATCGGGTTCCCGGACCACTGGTCTCCGGAGAACGACTTGATTCCCTCGCGCGCTATCTTTGCTGCGTTCCCGAGGCTGGTGCCGTGGTAGAGCGTCACTCCGCTGAGGTCGGCCAGCCGCATCGCTGCGTGCCTGAGCGCCGCCGTGGTGACCTCCTCAGACATTATCGCGTCGTAGATGTCGTTTGGTATAACCGTCCACGAACTGCCTCGCGGACCGAGTTTCATCCTTGACATGTCCTTGAGGTTCTGGGCGTCGTGGCTTGTTGTCACGACGGTCCTGTACGGGAGCTTCCTCCTCTCGGACGACTTCCCGAGTATGGCGAGTATCTTCTCGGTGAACGGGCGGCGCGAGTATCCGCCGAACTTCCGCTTGCCGTTGTCGAATATCGCCACATAGTAAGTCTGTCCGGCCTTTCCGCCGGTACCCCCTACCACGACATCCGATGTGACGGTCACGAACCCGGCGCCCTTAACGGAGTTGATCTCGCCCATCTTGCTGAGGAATGTCTCGCCGTGTCCGCCGTCGCCCTCCGACACGCCCATAACCGCCGACTGCCACTGGTGAACCATCTCGTGCGCCATGACCCTGTCGAGCTCGTCCTGGGTCAGGATCACCTTGCGTGACAGGGTTATGGACTGGTCGTGTAGGTCCTTGATCCTGTAGTCGCGCAGCAGGCGGCGCATGCGGGCGCTCGTCTGCTCGTAGAACATCTTGGCTATGTATGTGCCGCCTTTCCTGACGGCGTTGGAGAGCCGGAGTGGGATGCGCTCTAGCTGCCCGCCGAAAAGCTCGGAGTTGAGCCTGTCGAACGCCTCCTGCGCCGCGACCGCGTCCATCCTGAAGTTGTCGTCCCGCTCGGGCAACGCACACACCTCCTCCATGCCGCAAGCCGCTGGCAAGACAACATAAGGGATAATTCTAGCTGCCTGACCTGAGTGTGTTCGGCTATCGGCCCTTTGCCGATAATGGCCACCGGAAATTGGTCGGTTTCCGATTTCGGCACGCAGCGGTCGCGATAGGGGTTGCGTAAAGTCCTTCCGTGCCGCCGCACCGTGATGAGCAGGTATCATGCGGCATCCAGGATCGCCACCGACCTCGGCGCCCTGCGCGCGGGCTGGATCGACGATGACATGGACTCGGTCACGGCGGTCGCCGAGGGTTTGGACTGGGGCCTCCCGGCCGCCGAGGCGATCCCACTGGCGCTGGAGGGGACGACGGTCTACCGCGGGTTCGGCATCGGCGGCGGGGAGGACTGGAGGAGGGCCTTCAGGCACGGCGGCACGCCGGGCGGGTCGTCGCACTCGCTCATGCGGTCCCCGGCGCTCGACTTCGCCCTCGGCCAAGGTTACCTCCAGGGCGGCGCCTCGGGCGACCGACCCGTCATAGTGCGGACGACGGTCCGGCCGGAGGACGTCGACGGCGGGGAGACGGCGATACGCTGGTCCGGATCCGACGACACGCCGACGAAGGAGCTGTCCGAGATGCTGCACGCCGGCGACACCGCGTACGGCGAGTTCGAGGTCGTCCTCAAGAAACTGTCGGCTTCCCGGTACGAGCTGGAGTGGGCAGCGCCAGCCAGTTCGCCCTGACATGCCTTCCGACCTCCATGCCGTCGATGTCCAGCAACTCGATGTCCGTGCCTGGCGAAAGGCGAACCTCCCTCTCGGTGGGGAGGAGGATGTTCAGCGCGAATGTCGACGGCCAATCCACATCGTCCTTGGCGACCTCGCCGCGTACGACCACGATGCGGTCCGATGACGATGGCCTGTTGTACGCCTCGGCAGCCTTCCTGTCCCATGTCCAAGACAGGCCGAGATCGTCCTCATCCAGCGAATCGCCCCTCAGTAGCCCGATAGCCCGCCAAATCTCGATGAAGTCCGGCATGCGCCCGAACAGGTCATCGACGCGACGCCACTCAGCCCCGCCAACGAATTCCCCTGGCTTGTTCACGAGGACATCGCCGACGGTCGGGTCGCCAGCATCAGCCTCGGCGCCAGCGAGGTTCGCCATCGCGCGCTTGACCTCGCTGATCGTCGCCAGGCCTGATATCGGTCGCTCCTGCTCTAGGTCGCCGTTGCACCGCGGGCATTGGTCCTCGACGCCCCACTCCATCAGCTCCAATCCTGCCCATTCCCATCCGCATTGGCAGGAGTACACAGGGTCGCCTGCGGCCAGTCTGTACGCTGTGTGGTATCTGCTCACACAGCGTACACGGTCGGAAAGACATTAAAGGACGGGTCACTAGCTGCCTGACCTGAGTGTGTCCAGTTATAGGTCTTAGCATTTTTTGTTGTTTTACGCCAGTGGGGTTTCGTATGAACATCGAGCATGTAGTGAAGATGGTGGTGGCCGAGGTGCATCGGTGTGGAACCGACCACGACCGGAGCAGCCTAGCGGAGAACCTAGCAGAGAGGCTGGAGGGCGGCGCTTTTGAGCTGGAGAACGCCGCTAACCAATTTAGGTACTCGGCAGGCGATGTCCGAAAGGGTACGCAATTGTCTCCACAGATGTACACATATGTGACCAATACATCCCTAGCCGCGCTGAGGGCAGTACTGACAACCTTTGAGGGCGGCAAGCTGGTGGCGGAACTTCGGAGAAGGATCGACGAGTACCAAGATACCTTCAGGTCGCGACATATGTGGCCTCAGCCCGCCCAGACCACGCCGATTCCGGAAGCCAGAGACAGCGAGTAAAACCAACCCTCATGTGACTTTGTATTCGTTGCCGGGTGCGGCCTTCTACCTCGGGCCGGGATAGCCAAACGCACTTCAATATCACAGTGCTTCGGCGCCATTGACCGGCATGGAGCCTGCTCGGATCATTCTAGCCTGAACGAGCTCCGGACGAAATTCCTCGTGAATGCGATTCGCTAGGTTGACGGCATCTACGCTGAGATTCGACGACGGACACAATACCGCGCGAGACCCATGATTCAACCTGATCTCCGCGCCCGCCTTTTTGGCAAAGGCGATTATTCGAGCAACAAGTGTCTTATCCCTATCCTCGATCCGGATTTCCGGGAGAAAGATCACACTGATGTCCCCATAGCTATAAACGGGCTGAACGGCGCCAGTCTCCCCAAACCTCATCGTGACCGGGAGTGCCTCTCGATCGACGAGCAGGTAACCATGGAGAAGCGACCGTGAGGATTCTCGGAGATGCTCCAGCTCCTCCTGCGCGATCCCCAGCGACGCGAGGCGGTTCGCGTCCACAGCGAATACCTTCGGTTCTTGATCGAGATGAACCTTGCAGCCATCAGCGTAGTAGAACAAATCCCTCACCTCCGGTACCATGGCGCTAGCGACGATGTGCCTAGCTATTTTACTTACCATCATGCCATCCCGTGCGCGGGAAGACTTTATCAGATGCATGCGCGCACAGCGGCCAAGTTCGTCTGGGGCGTCCGCTAAGGAAGGGGCGCCCCACCCATGCCGAACATTGGTCCGGCTCCGTGCGTACAGCCCGCGCCGCCGTGGCTGGTTTATGCTGGCGGGGCGGTCGGCAGGAGTACTTTCCTCACCATCAAACCGGCATGGCCCTTGTTCTGAAACCCGATGTCGGCTATGGCTAGGACTACCCCGTTCATCTTCACATACACCGTGCGGTCGCCATGAAGCTGGTATAGACAACCGTCGGAGAGATCGTCGACTAGCACCTGTTCCGGGAACTTCTCATCCAGTCCCACCCTTGATCCGACCCTAACCTTCAAGCCGTCCATGCTTTATCTCCATAATGGCGTCTCCAACGATGGCTCTATCATATCGCGGAGTACATCGATTATAGACGCGTCAGGACTTGGTGTCCAGCCCTTCGTCGTCCATCTCGTGGAACACATTATCGGTTCTTAGGTAAAGTCCGATTACCTACACACTCAGGTGGGCAGTTAGGGGCTAACTGCCGTGTTTTCGGAAGTGCTCCAAGCACGAGCGCAGGATGTGCTTGGCTCTGGCGAACGTGGAGTGGTGCTGGAATGCGAAGTTGCGGCCCGCCCTCGCCACCCGCTTGCGATCCGCCTCGTTTGCCGAGTAGTGCCTGAGCTTCTCGACGAGGTCTTTCGGGCTGGTGAACATGGCGCAGTGCTCGCCGTCCACCAGCAGCGGATCCATCATCCTGACCCTTCCTGGGGACTCCAGCAACAGCAGGGTGTCTCTCCGCGACAGGATTTCCCAAGTGCGGACGCAGTCCCACCCGGCCCCGCGAAGCGAGATTGCCATACGCGACGCGTCCAGAAGACTCCAATACTGTCCGTGATGCAGCCCGCCCGGCGACACGAGCGAATGCGGATCGTCGATCATATCCGCCACATGCCGAAGGAAAACCTGCCGTCGCTGGTGCATGCTGCCGGCGAAGCTGAAGCTGATGAACTTGGCTACCCGCCCGGGGCGCCTCCAAGAGTCCAGTATCGAGAACGAAAGTGGCCGGACATTGCCGAGATGGTCGTGCATCTCCGGCACATACTCCCTCTTGAATATCAGCGGCGCCTCCCCCGGATCGATGGTCTTTATGCCGCTGAAGTCCCGATAGTCGCTCCCGTCCACCACCGCCCACCTGCTGTGGACCTTCGCGATGTCGCGTATCATCCTCCAGTTGGTGCCTTGGTTCGTGCCAATCAGCACGACATCCGCCCTCTTGCACCTCCTGTAGAACCTTGGCTCCGTCCGGTCGGAGTGGAAGCTTATGGCGTTGCCGCCCCAATGCGCGTCGAGCATTTGGAACCCGTCCCTGACCATCGTGAACATGCCGTCGGGGACGGTCGGGCCTATGTAGCACACGCTTTTCATGCAAGGCTTCTCTCAGGCGTGACCCGGCTGACTTGGTGCGTACCGATGATGTCGCCAGCCTTCGGCCTTGTGTGCTGTAGGCGCCTGATGAGAGCCTCGGCGAAGTCTTCCGGGGTGAGGGACAGCGCTGCTGCCTGCGCCTCCTCGCGCGAGGCGGCGGACACCTTGACCCGCACTGGTGGCATGTACATCGCCACCTCCCATACGACCGTCTCGATCGCGACTATGCGGCGGGCGCATGCCTCGGCGTTCCGGATTGATTGATCCTGTCCCATAAGCGCTCCGCTTGGTGTGCGGGCGTGAACACTTTATCAACCTTCGTCGTCAGGTCCAGGATCGTCGATCTCTTGATCGTCGTCAGAACCGTCTGGTTCTTCCGGTTCCGGGTCTGATTCGATCTCTATCTCCGCCTCGGCCGAAGCCGGGATTTCATCCGACGGCGCAATCTCGACGAACACCGTCTTCCTCTCGAGATCCCACACCACATCGTCGACGACGAATGTCTCGCCGCGGTGGACGACCGACTGGTCGATGTCAGGCACCGGGAACGGCGCGCTTGGGTTCAGGAACCTCGGCGAGCCGTCATCCCGGCTCCGTTCACCATCCCTTACAACGACGAAATTGACAACCCACATATCTCACTCCTCCTCGCGAAAGCTCGCGCTTTGCAGCACCATGCACCTCAATGCCCACCGCACCTCGCGGCTGGCGGACTCCGGCCCGGCGCTGCCGTGCATAAGGTTGGCTGGACCAGTTACATCCAGGTCGGACCTTCCGCGGGCCGCCCTGATCTTGGACACGACATAACGACCGACCTCCCATGCCAGCCTGGTGTCGCAGGACCAGACGCTAACGAAGCTCGGCCCGCTGCTGGCAAAACCTACGAGCCGCTCGTAGAACGGTTTGCCCGCATGCTCGGCGTACAGCTTCTCGGCCATGTTGCGGGTGAGGCACACCTCTACCCCGAACTTCATTGTCCACCCTCTCGACCCGGCTGGCCCGTGTGGACTCTCTGACACCCCGATCCGCATCGCCTCAAAGAGAAGCTCCCCGAAGCCGGACTGCGGATCGCCGAGGCAATCGGGCTTGAACATAAGCATCGTGTCGCTCATCCCTTGTCCTCCAAGACCTGCCTGGCCTGCCTTAGCCTCATCCAGTACACGACTCCCGGATCGCCCGGGATCGCCACGAAGACATCGGGGGCGACCGACGGCCCTACCTGAAACCTGATAAAGTCGAAGACATCGCTGACCTCGCGGACGGCTCCGGTCAGCCTTTTGGCATCGGCGGGGCCTATCCTGCGGAGAAGCGACACTAGGGCCGAGGGGGCGAACTCGGAACTCGCGTCGCACATGCCGAACACCTCGTGCGCGATCTCCTCGGACGGGCTGAGCGGTTCATCTACATGCCCGTCGTCCATGTCGCCCTGCGCCAGCGCTGCATCGAGCAACCGCAGCATCTCCTTCGCATCGCCAGGCGCGATGTAATCCCCGTCGTCCACAGACTCCTTCAGCTTCCGGTATAGCGTCTCCATATCTCTCATCACGGCATTCTAGCCGCCCTTGTGTTGTTTGGGTCTGGCGCAGGCGGTGGAGGGGATATGCCCGAGCAGTGCCAAGCGAAAATAGGCGACTTCATAGTGGTTCGCTACATACCTGAGAACCCGGACTGGCTCGGGAAGGTCTTCTGCGTCGAGACGGTGTGCGCTGACCCGTTCGACCCGTTCGGTGGCTGCTGTCCCCCGGACAGTCCGAAAGAGGTGTTCTACCACTATGTCGCGTCCAAGCATGTCGGAAGGATAAACGCTAGGGACGCTGAGTGCGTCATCGACGAATGCGACATGCTCGTCTTGGAGGCATCGTCCCGCGCATGGTGGGGGCGGTGGTTGGTTCCGCGCGGCAGAGCCAAGTTCATAGAGGCGAGCGAGGAATGGGCCGTATGGTCCAAGGCCGGTTGCCTGAACCGGG
>VAPB010213358.1_pt1 | contig 14711 bp, 13 predicted proteins | sample 3395101 | NCBI WGS metagenome assembly VAPB01 (sample SAMN08290433, study PRJNA428436) | hydrothermal vent metagenome | isolation source: Deep-sea hydrothermal vent chimney | place: Indian Ocean: Southwest Indian Ridge | reverse complement strand
GATTTTAAGAAACTTGAGCACTATGGAATTATCGGCAACCTTGATACGTGCGCCCTTGTGGGTAAGGACGGCTCTATTGACTGGTGTTGTTTCCCGCATATAGAATCCCCAAGCATATTTGCAGGTATACTGGATATTGACAAAGGAGGACATTTTGCCGTATACCCCTCAGAACCTTTCGAGTCAGAACAGAAATATATTGAGAAAACAAATGTGCTTCAAACTGTATTTCACACATCTTCCGGCACAGCCATACTGACCGATTTTATGCCTCTAATGGAAGAGGAAGAAGCAGAAATCCATGAGTCACAGACTATATACAGAAAAATAACATGCAATAAAGGTTCTGTAAAATTAGCAGTGGAATTTAAGCCCCGTTTTGATTATGCCCGCGCACAGACAATTTTAAAACAATTTGAAAAAGGTGTCGTAGCCGCATGGAATAATGAAGATGTTTTTCTGACTGGCTCCTTTAAGCTTGAGCTAAGAGGCAATGAAGCCTTTGGAACCCACACAATCAAAGATGGCGAGAGTGCCTGGATGGTGCTTCAATACAGTCATAGTGCACCTGTAAATCCGGAGGCATGTGAGGACTCACTTAAGAGCACTATAAAATACTGGCAAAACTGGGGGCACACGTGCGACCCTCAGAAATGCGTATTTGTCGGGCCGTGGCATGACCTGGTTGTCCGCTCAGGTCTTGTGCTTAAGCTGTTAACCCACCATGAGAGCGGAGCAATATGTGCAGCACCAACCACTTCCCTTCCTGAAGAAATCAGGGGTGTCCGCAACTGGGACTACCGGTTTAACTGGATTCGCGACTCAGCTTTTACACTGCAGGCACTCTATAACTTAGGTCACGTAAAGGAAGCAAAAAACCACTTAAAATGGTTCATGAGTCTATGTAAAGGAACTAAAGAGCCGTCTGAAATCCAGATTATGTATGGTATGCACGGAGAAACAGACCTGGAGGAGCAGGAACTAAAACACCTCTCAGGATACAGGAATTCCAGACCTGTCCGGATTGGCAACGGCGCTGCAAAGCAAAGGCAGCTTGATATTTACGGTGAGCTTCTCAATATCTTTTATGAAACTACCCGTTACGAAGAGAATATTCCAGGAGATGATTGGTCTTTTGCTGCGAAAATTGTAGATTATGTCTGTCAGATATGGAACACCAAAGACGCAGGCATCTGGGAGGTGCGAGGTGAGCCTCGGCACTTTGTTTACTCTAAACTTATGTGCTGGGTAGCAATAGACAAAGGAATCAAAATTGCGGAATCAAGAGGATTTAATGCCCCTCTGGATAAGTGGAAAGAAACCAGAGAGGAAATAAAAAATGCAATACTGCAAAAGGGGTTTAACCAGAAATTAAACAGCTTTGTTCAATCGTTTGATTCGGAAACTCTTGACGCTACCAGTTTTTTAATTCCCCTGATGGGCTTTCTACCTTTTGACGACCCGCGTGTTCAAGGAACCATTGATGCTACTATAAAACAACTGATGACCAAAAACGGTTTTGTCTACCGTTATCAGGGAGATGACGGACTCCCGGGAAAAGAAGGAGCTTTTACCCTTTGTTCTTTCTGGCTTATAAATGCCTTAACACTTTCAGGACGGGTGGAAGAGGCAGAGAAGCTATTTATAAATATCTCAAAATACATCAGTCCTTTAGGCCTGCTTGCTGAACAGATAGAACCTGACACAGGACAGCAGCTGGGTAACTTTCCCCAAGCATTCAGCCATATTGGACTGATAAACAGTGCCCTTTATCTTGGCAGGGCAAAAGGGAAAAAACAGATGGGACCCGAACCCCTTGGTCAATGACTCATAGAGAGGTGATAAACAATGAGAAGACTCGAAGGTAAGAACACATTAATAACAGGCAGTTCAACAGGTATTGGTCAGGCAATTGCCATCCGGTTTGCACAAGAGGGTGCAAATGTTGCCATTAATTATCGTAAGGAACAAGACCAGGCTGAAACAACCGGGACACTTGTCAAACATGCCTGTGAATCCATTAGAAAAGCCGGGTGTAAGGATTTAATTGTTCAGGCAGACGTATCTAATGAAGACCATGTAGTAAAAATGTTTGATGAAGTAATAGGCAAATGGGGCAGACTGGATATCCTGATAAACAATGCCGGTATACAAAAACCAGGTGTAAGTCACGAAACCACAATAAAAGATTTTGATAAGGTCCTCTCTGTTAATCTCCGGGGGGCATTCCTTTGTGCCCGGGAGGCGATAAAACATTTTCTTTCCAGAGAAGGCGGAGGAGTTATCATAAACAACTCCAGTGTCCATCAAATCATTCCAAAGGCTAAATACCTGAGCTATTCCATCAGCAAAGGCGGTATGGCAAACCTCACAAGAACACTTGCACAGGAATATGCAGGTAAAGAAATCCGTGTCAATGCCATTGGTCCCGGAGCGATTGTTACCCCCATAAATAAGGCGTGGATTGATGACCCTGAGCGCAGGGCAGAGGTGGAAAGCCATATCCCAATGGGCCGCGCAGGTACTGCTGAAGAGATTGCAGGGGTATTTGCATTCCTGGCTTCAGATGACGCTTCATATATAACCGGTCAAACGATATATGCCTGCGGCGGGCTTACGCTTTATCCTGATTTCCGTAAGCCTTGGTCATCTGGAGAGTGAAATAATAAATATGGCGCAACGCTATGACGTAATCATCATCGGCACTGGCGCCGGGGGTGGAACATTGGCCCATGCCCTGGCGCCGACTGGCAAACAGATTCTCCTCCTTGAGCGAGGAGACTACCTGCCAAAAGAAAAAGAGAATTGGGAGCCGGGTGCTGTTTTCCTTGACCAGCGTTATCTGACACAGGAGCGCTGGTATGACAAAAAAGCAAAGCCATTTCGTCCAGAAGTCCATTACTATGTTGGTGGTCAGACCAAAGTGTACGGCGCTACTCTGCTCCGGCTACGCAAAGAGGACTTCGGCGAGGTACGCCATTACAATGGCATCTCGCCAGCCTGGCCCCTTAGTTACGAGGACTTTGAGCCATATTACACCCAGGCAGAACGTCTGTACAAAGTCCATGGAAAGCGTGGAGAGGATCCTACAGAGCCACCATCCTCAACAGAATATCCATTTCCTCCTCTTCAACATGAGCCTCGCATCCAGGAGATATTCTACAACCTCCGTGCTGCTGGTCTTCGCGCATTTCCCCTGCCAGTGGCTATTGATAGGGACGAAACCACACCGCGGCGGCGTCCCTGCCTTAGATGCGATACCTGGACGGTTTTCCCTGTCTGGTAGACGCCAAGTGTGATGCCCAAGTAATCTCTGTAGACAATGGCTTGAAACATCCAAACGTAACTCTACTATTGAACGCTAAAGTTATCCGTTTCGTCACCAATTCAAAGGGAAACGAAGTAACACAGGTGGAAGCTGAAGTAGAGGGCAGGAAAGAGGAATTTTCATCTGATATTGTGATTATAGCCTGCGGGGCAATTAACTCTGCTGCTCTGCTGCTTAGGTCAGCGAATAATCAACATCCCAGAGGACTGGCAAACTCCTCAGACCAGGTTGGCCGCAACCTAATGCTGCACAACAATTCTGCCCTGCTTGCTATATCCACTACACCTAACCCAACGCAATTTCAGAAGACGCTCGGCATCAATGACTTCTATTTCAAAGAACCTGATTGGGAGTATCCACTTGGGCACATTCAACTCATGGGAAAATCCAAGTGGGAGATGTTACGCGGTGATGCTCCTTTCTTCGCACCTCGTACTATTCTTCAGTATCTGGCTAATCACTCAGTGGATTGGTGGCTCACGACTGAAGATCTTCCGGATTCTAATAATCGGGTATCCATTAACCAACAGGGGCAAATCGTGCTCACATATACCCCCAATAATCTGGAACCTCATCAGCGGTTACTCCAAAAGCTCAAGAGCATCCTCAGAAAAGAGAGGAAACAACACAGAGGATTCCCATTCCTGTGGTTGTTGTCAAAACAAATGCCCCTTGCTGCAGTCTGTCACCAGGTTGGAACATGCTGTTTCGGACCTGACCCTAAAACCAATGTTCTTGACCTGAATTGCCAGACTCATGATATAACCAACCTGTATGTAGTAGACGGAAGTTTTTTCCCTTCTATCTCAGCTGTCAACCCAGCCCTTACAATTATTGCCAATGCACTTCGTGTGGCTGAGCATCTCAAGGAAAGACTGGGATAAAGAGGAATGATATCAATTATCAACAAGCGCAAGTTAACGATTCTGGTGGTTTATGCGGCCGGATTTTTCACGGGCATGGCTCTTATTATGTTCCCGGCAGCAGGAAACATTTTCAAAGATCCGGAGCTTTATGCTTTGAGTAATACCCAATATGGAGCTCTTTTTATCCCCATGATTCTTCTTGCTATTTTTTCCTCATCCCTGTCTGCGGGAATCTCTCGCACAAAAGGCACAAAGACAATACTCCTTCTGGGACTTATAGCTATTGTAATCTCAATGGCGATTCTGTCCACAAGCTATGCTTTTTTAGGGACAGGCAACCTGCCTTACATCTTACTCTTGTTTGCAATTGCGTCAATAGGAGGCGGTTTCGGGTTTACCCTTTCTGCGCTTAACGCATATGCATTTGACCTCTTTCAAAAACGTGCTGACTCTGCAGTTACAGCACTGCATGCCTTCCTAGGAATCGGGCAGGCAGGTGCACCCATAGCTCTCGCATTATTTCTCTCACTGGGCGGGTGGTGGTGGGTTCCTCTTGCAGTAATAGCTGCCTTAATCATCCTCTTGGTCCTGTCTGTCAGCTTACCCATGCAACTTTCCTCAGAAGAACAACGACGGGCTTCTCATGTTTTTCGTCGTCATCTGCCGCGCCGCATCTGGGTCTTTGGTACATTAGCACTTCTGTATGGCATCTCTGAGGCGACTTTTGGTAACTGGAGTCCAATATTTCTCCATGAAGAAAAAGGGTTATCACTGGCTGAAGCAAGCCTTGCGCTGTCAGTTTTCTGGGGAATGGTTACATTCGGCAGGGTAGGATTATCAGTGATAGCGCTCTGGATGAAAACAAAAATTCTGTACGTGATATCTCCTGTTCTTATCGGCATAGCCTTTTTAACCATTCCCCTCTTGAACGGGGTGTTCCTTAATATTCTTGGGCTGGCTTTAGCAGGCATTGCCTGCTCTTATTTCTTCCCTCTAACCATAAGCTTTGCATCCGCAGAAGCGCCTGAATCCGCATCCGCTACATCAGGCTTAATGGTTTCCTCAATTATGATAGGAACGGGAATTGGCACATTTTCCGTAGGAGCAATCCGCAATTCTCTGGATATGCCATTGTCTCTTATTTTCATGCTGTCCAGTTTCTATGTACTGATTACGATAGGGATTGCATTTTATCTTGTATTATTATCTAAGGGAGGTGATAGAGTTGAAAAGTCATAACTGGTGGCCCTCAAAATACAGTTCCAATGACCAGATTGGAACACTCAATGAGATTAATCCCCAAAAAGTGGTAGAGGCTGTCCAACTCGTAACACAGGGAAAACTTTATGATCTCGGACAGACTCTGGACCAGAATGCGCCAGCCTTCCCGGGTAGAAGTTTCAAGCAGAGTCTCGTTACCAGTGCCCACATTATCAATCAAAGGCGCACCAAAGCAGGGGGCGCAGAAGAGGGGCTTGGAACAAATAAGATAAACTGGATTACAGAGATGGTTTACAGCACCTTTCAGCTTGGGACTCATATAGATGCGCTAAACCACATTCAGATAGGGAATCGTTGCTATAATGGATATTCCTTAAGTGATATTGTTGAAGAGTGGGGAACAAATAAACTCGGCATAGAAACAGTCCCCCAAATCATCACAAGCGGTGTTCTCCTGGATATTGCCTTTCAGAAAGGGGTGGCAAGGCTGGAAAAAGGATACGTAATTACTGTTGAGGATATGAAATCAGCCTTAAAGAGAGAGTCTTTGGAAATTAGAAAAGGGGATGCAGTGCTTTTTCACACTGGATGGGGTGGTCTGTGGATGAAGGACAACCCAGCCTATCTGTCCGGTGAACCGGGTCCTGGAATAGAGGCGGCTTTGTGGCTCGTAAAACACGGGGTTGCACTTACAGGATGTGACACGTGGAGTTTCGGACCTGTTCCACCTGAGAATCCTGATGAATCATTTGTTGTACCGCAAACTTTAAATGTCAGACACGGTATGTTTATCGTGGAAAATCTCTCTACAGCAGAGCTTTCAAGAGATAAAGTCTATAAGTTTATGTTTATACTGACCCACCCCAAAGTACGTGGTGCCACAGGTGCATGGGTCTCTCCTGTAGCTGTTGTATGAGTTGTACGAAGGTAATATCAGAGGAGACTGATAAATTATAGCAAGTTTTGTAGTTTACTTGAATCCTTGAATCCTTCTTTTATCTTATATACGCCTCTGTTACATACCGGCGCATCATTCTGTGGCTGTTAAAATAGTAGGCATTTTTGCCAATGGCATTTTGCATCATTCTTATCCATGTCTTACGGTTATTATAATATGTAGGGATTATCGTATTTTCGAGTTTGTTATACAGGTCTTCTGCATCTATTTCATTTATATTATTGTCAGGACTTATCTCTGTTGGAGCCGGGCCAATTGACCAGCCTGTAAACCCTTCTATGTGACCTTCAATCCACCACCCGTCAAGTACGCTGAAGTTTACAACCCCGTTATGAGCCGCCTTCATACCGCTTGTGCCTGATGCCTCAAGGGGCCTAAGGGGAGTATTCAACCAGACGTCCACACCTGAAATAAGTTTCAGGGCTGTTTCCATATTGTAATTCTGAACAAAGGCGACTTTAATTCTTCCTTTTAGTCTCTGTATATAAGAAAAAATCATTTCAATCAATCGTTTGCCCTCTGTGTCTCTCGGATGTGCCTTGCCTGAATAGATTATCTGAATCTTTCCTGTTCCTATTTTCTCAAGCCTGTCAATGTCAGTAAATAAGAGGTCAGCTCTTTTATAAGCGGTCATCCTTCTTGCATAACCTATGGTGAGAGTCTCATAATCCATAGCTGCGTCTGAGAGAGAGTTTACATAATCAATAAGCTTTTTCTTTGCTTTTAAATGTGCCCCCCACAGTTCTTCGTCCGGTATTGCCCCGACTCTCACAAATATCTCAGGTTCATTTGCCCATCCTGGCAGATATTTATCATAAACTTTCTTCAGGTCATCTGATGTCCATGTATACGAATGCACCCCGTTTGTTATGGCATTTATTTTATAACCGGGAAACATATGCTGTGACACCTCTCCATGTTTTTTTGCCACACCGTTAACATACTCACTCAGGTTAAAACCAAGAAGAGTCATGTTAATGTGGTCTTCACCAGCAAGCTTGTGAAGAACTTTTTCCGGAAAATAATCATTAAATATTCTGTTATAGAGCTCGTAAGAAAACTTATCGTGCCCTGCCTCAAGAGGCGTATGTGTTGTAAACACACACAAATCTCTGACAGCCTCGAAATCCCATATATGTGATTCGTCCCATACCGCTTCTATGTCTTTTTTATATTCCCGCAGTAATTCAAGAGTTAAAAAAGCAGCGTGTCCCTCATTCATATGATATTTTTTTATCTGAAACCCCAGCTCATTAAGCATCCTTACTCCACCTATACCGAGTATTGCCTCCTGTTTTATCCTGTAATACTCATCTCCTCCATAGAGACAATCAGTTAAGCTTCTGTCTTCAGGGCTATTTTCAGGAAGGTTGGTATCAAGGAAAATCACCGGTATATTCGTACCCAGCAGGCTTTCTACAAAATAAATCCATGCCTGAACATAGACAGGTCTGCCCTCAATTGCAATGTATACTTTTTCAGGAGCGAGAGCCATAAACTTCGAAGGCTCCCATGCTGCGGGCAGCTCTGTCTGACGACCCTTTTCATCTATCTCCTGACGGAAATACCCTTTATGGCTGACAAGAGTAACCGCAATAAAAGGTAAATTCAAATCAGCAGCAGATCTCACCGTATCACCTGCAAGCACACCCAGCCCTCCGCTGTAAGTGGGTATGTCGTCCCTCAGGCCTATTTCCATTGAGAAATATGCAATCTTCGGTTCACCGATATATTTTTCTATTATTGACATATCAATTAAGACAGAAATATTATATCAAAATTTTGTTCCTTCTCGTAATTTAACTCTTTAAAACAGGCTTCAAGGAGTAAGCCTGCCTGTAGAACCTTATCCATGCAATTATGCTAAAATGAATAGTTGATTAAGATTCATACGAGGGGGATATTTCATGAATATTAAGTCATTCGTCCTGAAAAAAGCCAGGGAAGCAGGAGAAAGCACGAGAGAGCTTGCCAATATCTCGTCAGAACAGAAAAACATCGTACTCATAAAAATGGCAGAAGCATTGGAAGGAAAAAAATCATACCTTATAAAAGAAAATAAAAAGGATATTGCTGCTGCAAAGAAAAAAGGGCTGTCCAAGGCACTGATAGACCGGCTTGCCCTGAGTGAAAAAAGGATAAAAGAAATGGCTGAGGGGCTTGTTGAGGTCGCTGCACTTCCTGACCCTGTTGGTGAGATAACAAAGATGTGGCAGAGACCTAATGGAATGATGGTGGGCAGAATGCGTGTTCCAATCGGAGTTATTGGAATAATCTACGAATCAAGACCTAATGTCACAGCAGACGCAACAAGCCTGTGCCTGAAAGCAGGCAACGCGGTTATATTAAGAGGCGGTTCAGAGGCTATAAACTCTAACAAAGCAATAGTAAATATTTTAAGAAACGTAGCTGCATCACACGGGATTGGTGCAGGTGCAATAACCTTTCTGGACACGCCGGACAGGCAGGCAGTTATGGAAATGCTGAAATTAGAGGGAATAGTGGACCTTATAATCCCCAGAGGCGGCGAAGGACTCATCAGGGCTGTAACCGAGAACTCGCGAATTCCTGTGCTAAAGCACTACAAAGGGGTCTGTCATGTCTTTGTTGACAGAGATGCCGACCTTAAAATGGCAGAGGAAATTTGTTTAAATGCAAAGGTTCAGCGCCCGGGCACGTGCAATGCAATGGAGACAATGCTTGTAGACGAAAAAATTGCAAAGAAATTTCTTCCCGTAACAATAAGCAGATTTAAGAAAGCGGGTGTGACAATAAAAGGCTGCGGCAAAACACGGAAAATAACTGCCACTATCAAGAGTGTAAAGGAAGAAGATTTCTACAACGAATATCTTGATTTAATTTTGAACGTCAAAATCGTTAAAGACATGGATAATGCGATAAAGCATATTGAGAAGTACAGCTCCGCGCATTCAGATGCCATAGTTACGAAGGACTACAAAAAGGCAATGAGATTCCTTAAAGAAGTAGATTCTTCTGCTGTGTTTGTTAATGTATCAACCAGGTTTAATGACGGTTTTCAGTTTGGTCTTGGCGCTGAGATAGGGATATCCACAGACAAAATACACGCAAGAGGACCAATGGGGCTTGAGGAGCTGACGTGCACAAAATTTATTGTCCTTGGTAACGGGCAACTCAGGGAATAGGGAAAAATTCGAATTTCGAAACCTGCCTGCCGGCAGGCAGGTCCGAAACACTAAACAAAATTTAAATTCTAATTTTCTAATTATTTAAACTGTTTAGAATTTGAGTTATTAGGATTTGTTTCGAGTTTCGTGCTTAGGATTTAGTATTTGCTGTTTAAGGGGAAATATATGTTTTTATATCTTATTCAACATGCTGAGGCAAAGTCAGAGCAGGAAGACCCTTCTCGCGGTCTTTCTGAAAAGGGATTAAGTGATATCAGAAAAACAGCCGGTCATGCTGCGGGGTTGTCCATCAAAGTAAATCAGATATTTCACAGCGGCAAGAAAAGGGCCGGACAGACCGCTCAAATACTGGCTGAGAATTTAAATCCCGACAAAGGAATCGCTGAATCTGACGGACTGGCACCAATGGACGAGCCTGAAATCTGGGCACAGCGCCTGTCATCTGTCTCAGAGGATATAATGCTGGTAGGACATTTGCCTCATATGGGTAAACTTGCTGCCCTGCTTATCTGCAGCAATGAAAACAAAAAAGCCGTAAACTTTAAAATGGCCGGCATCGTCTGTCTGAAAAGAAACGAAGATATGTCCTGGTCTCTGGAATGGACGATAACACCGCAAATAACAGAATAGGGTTCAAACGGTTTAAACTGTTTAAACCGTTCAAATGTTACTGCTTGAACGGCTCGAACTTATAGGGCTAATTATGAAAATTGGTATTTTAGGCGGTGCATTTAACCCCATACACTATGGGCATCTGAGAGCTGCGGAAGAAGTGCAGGAAATGTTTGCTCTTGATAAAATCCTCTTCATACCTTCTGGTAAACCAGCGTTAAAAAAATTCGAACTTATTAGTGCCCGCCACCGCTATGAGATGACAAAGATTGCCTTAAAAAAAAATCCGCTTTTCGATATAAGCGATATAGAGATAAAAACCCGGGAGACCTCGTACTCGGTTATAACACTCAGCAAATTGACATCAGAATATAAAAAATCCGAGTTCTTTTTTATTCTTGGAGTTGATGCGTTTCCGGACCTGCCAAAATGGAAAGAGCCTGCCAGACTTATGGAGTTTACGAATTTAGTCATTATATCAAGACCGGGTTTTTCTTTTATTGATTTATCTGCCTCGCCCTATCTCGCCAATGTCCGTAAAAAGACATTAAAGGAACTTGATAAAGGAATAAAAACAAAAGTTTCTTTCAACCTTAAAACCGGGAAGAAGACCTCTTTATGCAAGGTCACCGGGCTTAACATCTCAGCATCCCGCATCAGAGATCTCGTAAGAGCAGGGAAAAGCATAAAATACCTCTTGCCTGATTCTGTAGAATCCTATATAATTTCTCATACGTTATACCGTAAAAAGCAGGAAGTAAGAATTAGGCGATAAGAAGTAAAAAACTTTTAATTTTTCAAAACTTTTAACTTCTAACGTGTGGTTTTGAGAGGAGAAACTTTCAATAGATAGTAAAGAAAAGGCTGTAAAAGCAGCAAAAATAGCCATCGGTAAAAAAGCCAAAAACACACTTATTCTCAAGTTAAAAGGTCTGTCGACAATTACAGATTACTTTATAATTTGTTCTGGGGATAGCTCAATACAGATAAGAACAATAGCAGAAACAATAGAAGAAAAATTTTCAAAGAATAAAATAGCCCCCCTCGGGATAGAGGGATTAAGTTTTGCGCGCTGGGTTTTAATGGATTACGGTGATGCGGTAATTCATATTTTTAATGAGGAAAGCAGGGCTTATTACGAACTGGAAAAACTCTGGCTTGATGCCCCGCGGATACCCATAGAAAAAGAAAAGAGAAAATCAAAATGACAAAGGTTGCGGTTCTCTTAGTAATAATATTTCTTGCAGTACTGGGCTATCTTGCAATTTTAAATAATGACCCTGTCACCATAAAACTCGCCGAACAGCATCCCGGGATTACTATCCCCAAGATTGCCTTAGTACTGCTTTCATGTGTCATCGGTGCGCTTTCAACTCTTGCCGTTGTTGCAGTCAGAGACGCAAAGCGTTATGTTGAACATCTGCAGGAACAGCGCAAGCAGAAAAAGGCTTTAAAAGTACAGAAACTCTTTTCAAAAGGTCTGGATGCATTCTTCGCCGGCAGATATAAAGAAGCCTCAGAACTTTTCAATCGCATCATTGAAGAAGACCCCGCCAATGTTAATACATTACTCAGGCTCGGGGATATAGCTCTTAGTACCGGGGATTCATTAAAAGCAAGAGGTTTTTACATGAGGGCAAAAGATATACGGCCTCAAAGTATTGAGGCGCTATTTTCCCTTGAAAAGGCATTTGAAGCAGAGCAAAAGTGGCAGGAGGCACTTAGATATCTCGACAATATACTTGAAATAGACGAAGAAAATCCCAAGGCACTTTACAGAAAAAGGGAAATTTATGAAAAAAATAAAAATTGGGGGTTGCTTGTAGACACGCAGTATAAAATTCTCAAAAGTGATATTCCACCAAAAGAACAGCAAACAGAACACAAAAACCTTCTTGGATACAAATATGAGTTAGGGTGTTATCATCTTGAAAAAGGCGATACAGACAAGGCAAAAAAAGTTTTAAGGTCTGTCATTAAACTGGATAAAGATTTCATAGCTGCCTACCTTGCCCTTGCTGAGGTACATTTAAAGGATGGCATTGAAGATGAAGCTGAAAATCTCCTTAAAAAGGGATATGATGTAACTTCTGCCCTGGTTTTTTTGGCGAGGCTTGAGGACCTCTTTATCGCTGTTGGCGAGCCCGGCAGAATTATTGACCTCTATCAAAAAACAATTCAGGAAAACCCTAAAGACCCAACACTGCAGTTTCTCCTTGCCAAGCTTTATTACCGTCTTGAAATGATTGATTACGCCTTTGAGACCATTACTGGTATTGACATTTCGACCGTGGACTACCCTGATTTGCATATACTCCTTGCCAGTATTTATGAGAGACGCACTCAGTATGATAAAGCAGACGAAGAATTTAAAAAGGCTTTAAACTCTAAAAGGCCTCTCCTCGTACCTTTCTGCTGCTCCCACTGTAGTTATGTCTCAAACGAATGGACAGGCAGGTGTCCAAAATGCCAGCTATGGAATACCTTAGCACTTGACTTAAGTGGAACCTGTAAAATTTAAAAAAGAAAAGGTCGTTTTGGATACAAGCCTATTTGTAAATCCCGAAGTGCGCACTAATTTCGGGAAAACCCCTACAGAGGCAATGGAAGGCTTTCTCTCTCTTGCCGTACAGATACCGACACTTGACTTTTATATGCCGTCATCAATCTTTCAGGAGCTCCTTAATTTCATAGATGAAAGCAAAATCTCAGGAGATTTGCTGATAGTCCTTCGTCAGAAATCGCCAAGCAGACATGAGTTAAGCTGTCCCGCATTTCTTCTGTATGAGCTTATTGATGATATAAGGGAAAGAGTCAATAAAGGATTACGAGTTGCAGAAAAAGCCATAAGGAAAACAAGCAAGGAGAAGGAGAATGAAAAAGAAATAATCCAGAACCTCAGGAGAAACTACAGGGATGCCCTCAGGGATGGAATAATTGACAGCAAAGAAGACGTTGACCTTATACTTCTTGCAAAGGAGCTTGATGCACTGCTGGTTACAGCTGACAACGGGGTTATCAAGTGGGCTGAAAAGCTGGGGATAAGGTGGCTTTTGCCTAAAAAGTTTAAAGACTATCTTGTAAGTTCTATTAAAAGGTTAAAACCACAGCCACAGAGTCAAAAAGTCGGGAAGGCGTAAAACCGAAGAGGCATTAAACAAAAACCCAACTACTTTTTCGTTTCAATAACGCGGGGTTAAATTGACAAGTGCCTGTAGTTTGTATCAGAAAGAGAGATACAAAAAAAGCACAAGTGGCACTCACTCAAGTTGAACGACTAGTTATGTGCTCCCTCTTTTTTTATTTTGTTAACCAGCAGAAGCATACGCATGAACTTCTTTGTCCAGTCGATCCTTTAGCCTATCCTTTTCTAATTCAAGGTCATAACGTGCTTGAAGATTTATCCAAAACCTTTCTGAAAGACCAAAATAACGTGACAGCCTTAAAGCAGTATCAGGTGTAATGGAACGCTTACCCTGGATGATTTCATTGATGCGCCGTGCAGACACGCTAACATCCTTTGCCAACTTATATTGGCTAATCCCCATTGGTTTAAGAAATTCCTCCATAAGGATTTCACCAGGATGGATTGGTGGTAGTTTTTGCTTTGCCATAAATGCCTCCTAATGATAGTCAACAATTTCTACGTTGTATGCATCTCCATCTCGCCATTCGAAGCAGATGCGCCAACGTATATTAATGCGGATACTATATTGTCCTTTTCTGTCTCCAGACAGTTTTTCAAGATGGTTCGATGGCGGTATCCGCAAATCCTGAAGCCTCTCACCAGCATCCAGTATGTCAAGTTTCCGTCGAGCAATTTGATGTATACTCTGTGGTATTTTCCGTGAAAACTCGCGGTTGAAGAGCTTTTCAGTTCCCTTGCTCGCAAAACTTTTTATCATTAATTCTAATAATAACGCGTAGCGTTAATAATGTCAAACGTTATCATTAATTCTTACATATAACGATAAAGTCAGCGGTACTGAGCCTGGGCTTCGACTGAGCTCAGCCGAAGTCTCGAAAGACAAGTTTTTCCTTGCCCCGTAGTGAATGGAAAACATTCTACTATTGGGGTTTGGCGGCAAATTCTTTTTAAATATCAAAAACATATAACACCAAACTATTGGAGTTCAACTCCAATAGTTTGGCTTCTGATGAACTCTTGGTAATTGTGATTTTGCGGTTTTTCAGCTATTGCACGTAGAGAATGATTATGTTATCTTTGCAATAGGGATTATCCAGCAAAGAAGAAGTTCGCATATTAATTGTTAGATGAGAAATAATATGGAAGAACAACCTGATAATAAATCATCTCAAAATTTTGAGGTAGCAAAATTTATTGGCAATCAACACTTAATAGACATACGTGAAATCAAGAATCATCAAAGGAATATCACTTTTCAATACATTCTCATTGCATTAGCGATAGCTGGATTAACAAAAATAGAACAAATTTTGCCTAATCCCACGAAGTTGACCGGCGAATCCCATTTATCGTGACCGGAATAATCTCATTCAAAAGCCAATCAGTTTATTTTATACCATATTTTTATTTT
>VAPB010398893.1_pt1 | contig 14752 bp, 24 predicted proteins | sample 3395101 | NCBI WGS metagenome assembly VAPB01 (sample SAMN08290433, study PRJNA428436) | hydrothermal vent metagenome | isolation source: Deep-sea hydrothermal vent chimney | place: Indian Ocean: Southwest Indian Ridge | reverse complement strand
GTGAATTGCTGCGTGGCCGCGAACTCGAACACTGAACTGAACTCGACCGTCAGCGATTGGTCTGCTTACGGAGATATGCGATCGACGACCCCGACATGATTCTCGCTGCTACGACTGCGACTGCTGTTGCGATTGCGAAAATTAACAGCTTCCTCATGTCTTTCTCCCTGCTTGTTTGATGTTCGCTGCCTTGACAAATCCGCGGAACATAGGTTCCGGGTACGATGGCCTGCTCGTGAACTCCGGATGCCCCTGCGTTGCCATGAAGAACGGGTGACCGGGAATCTCCAGAATCTGCTTTACCTTGGTTCCGTCAGTCGCGGTGCCGGAGAAGACCAAACCCTTGTCCTCCAGCGCGCCAGCGTATTTGGTGACGAACTCATACCTGTGCCGGAATCTCTGCCGGCATTTGTTGCCGAGATACAGTCGCGACGCGATGGATTCTGGCCGCAGGACTATGTCGTGTCCGCCCAGCCTCATCGTACCCCCGAGACGATCCTGTAGTTGTCCTGGAAGTATGTCGATCAGCTTGTGTTTTGAGTCTGGGTTTGATTCGGCGCTGTCGGCCTCACGCATGCCGCACGCGTTCCGAGCGAACTCTATGACGGCCAACTGAAAGCCGTAGCACAGCCCGAGGAACGGCATCATGGTCTCCCTGGCGTACCTGATGCAGGCCATCTTACCGTCCGTACCCCTGTTGCCGAATCCGCCAGGCACAATCAGGCCGTCTATCCCAAGCTGCGACAGCGTGATGGCGACATTGTCGTCATCGATGTCGTCGGTGTTTATCCACTCCAACGAGACGGCCACACCGCAGTCGGTCGCGGCATGCTCCAGCGCGTGTATGATGGACGCGTATGCGTCACGGAGGGCGGTGTATTTCCCGGCTACGCCTATCCGCACCTTCCGCGGGGAGTCCGTCATCCTATGCAGGCTCGACGCGTACGCGTCTTGGCCAGAATCCCCATCCCCCCGTAGGCCGAGTATCCCCATGACCACATCGTCCACCCCCGATTCGCGGATCATGTCCGGAACAAAGCTGGCCGAGTCGGTGTCATGCATTCCGAATATCCTGTCAGGCGTCACGCCGCCGAACATGGACATTTTGTCCCTCACGGTCTGGCTCATCTCGAAGTGCGACCGCACTGCTATGATGTCTGGCATTATCCCAAGCGACATGAGTTGGCGCAGCCCGAGCTGCGCCGGCTTGCTTTTCTGCTCGCCGAGGGTCGGCGGGTGCGGCGCGTACGCGAGGGCGACGAAGCACACATTGCCGCGCCCCTCCTCGGTGGCAAGCTGGCGGCACGCCTCGATGTACATGCCGTTCTCCAGGTCCCCGACCGTGCCGCCTATCTCTACGAACACGATGTCCGCCCCGGTCTCGACGGCCGACCTCCTCAGCCGAGACTTTATCTCCCCTGTGACATGCGGGATCATTTGCACATCGTGGCCAAGGTAGCCTCCGGACCTCTCCCTCTCCAAGATGGACGCGAACACTTGGCCGGAGGTGGTGAAATTGGCCCTCCCCAGGTCCATGTTCAGCATCCTCTCGTAGTTTCCGAGATCCATGTCGCACTCGGTTCCGTCGTCCAGAACGAAGACCTCGCCGTGCCGGATCGGGCTGAGCGTGCCGGCGTCCATGTTGAGGTAGCCCTCAAGCTTCATCGGCGACACGCTGAAGCCGCGATCCTGTAGCACCCGCGCCAGGCTTCCGGCGAATATGCCTTTCCCCAACCCGCTCATGACTGTTCCGAGTACCACCACATATTTGGCTTGGCCCAGCTCGTATCCTGGCGGCAACGAGGCGCACTCGCTGTTCGTGTCCTGGCTCATGTTTGGTCCTATCTTAGCTGCCCGACTGAGTGTGTCCGGTTATCGGACAAAAGGGGACGGCTTAGCGGAATATCTTCCTGAAGATGTTGTCGCGCCTCTGCTTGACGGAATCCTCGGCACCGATCGCCAGTGCTGAATCTTTGAGAGTCACGCCCAATTGTTGGCTAAACTCAAAGGCGAGTTCGCGGGCGAACGCCAATGCCTCTCCGGCCCTATATGTGTCCTTGGCGGGCAGAATTTCATAGCGGAAATCGCCGAAACGGTGTATGCGCACAGAGTTGCCGCCCCATACCACCAAAGTCCATTCGTTCACATTCGCGGTCTGCTCTTGAGTACCCATACCTGATTATAGACTGCAAGACCGATATCTGGACACACTCAAGTCGGGCAACTAGGGTTCTGTCTACTAGACTGCGCCATGGGCTGGCTGACAGGTAAGCAGGTCGCGCGCGAGGTTGAATCCGGGCGAATACGCATAGAGCCGTTCCGTTCCGGGCAGGTGAATCCCAACAGCTACGACTACAGGCTGGCGCCGATGCTGAGGCGACTGCTGCCGAACTCGGAGAGGGACGGCGTCCGTTGCATCGACCCGATGCTCGAGATGGTGTACGAGGAGATCAGGATACCCAGTGGCGGGTTTCTGATGAGGGTCGATGATGCGTATCTCGGACACACCGTGGAGATGTTCGGCTCCAGGCACTTCGCGAGCCTGTGTACCGGGAAAAGCTCCGTCGGGCGGCTCTTCATAAAGAACCACGCATGCGCCGGACTCATAGATCAAGGGTTCTTCGGCCACATAACGCTCGAGATGACCGCCAAGATGCCGACCGTGGTGTACGCCGGCATGAGGATAGGGCAGATGTTCTGGTTCGACAGCGTCGGCGAGTGCGAGCTGTACGACGGCAAGTACGGCGAGGGGAAGGGCAACGCGGCCATACCTAGCCGCATACATTTGGACTTCGGGGGTGAAGATGGGCAACAGGCTTAGAAGGTTCAACATGGAGAATGGTGGACTCAGAATCTGCTTCTTCGGGCCGTCCGGTTCCGGCAAAAGCACCTGTTTCGGGTTCGCCGAGGACGCCATCCGCGAACGGGTCGATGGCAGGCCCGAGATCGTGCGAGCCGATGTCGCCGCGCCTCTGAGGGAGGCGCAGTGGTCCGTGTATCTGAAGATGGGCCTGATACCGAACGGGATGATGACGAAGCCGGACCAGATGCCGCAGGACGGGAAACTGCTCTCGTTCTTGGCGAGCCATTTCGAGAACGACCTCGGTCCGACATGCGCCGGATGGGTCGAATCGATGAGTAAGGCCTACCACGGACACATAGCCTTCGTCAACACCGACTGCCGGAACAACGCCTACGGGTCGCTGCACGACGCCGGGTTCTGGTTCGTCAGGGTGATGACCGACGACGGATTGATCCGCGAGAGGCTGTCCGGGCGCGGCGACATGACGCCGTACGACGCGAGCGCCGAGGTCGAGAAGACCGACGGTATCGATCCACACTTCACGATCCGGAACGACGGCACGCTGGACGAGCTACAGGAGGAGGTCGGCTGCGCGGTTCAGGCGGCCATCTTCAAGCGGGAGGAGTTCGTTTCTGCATGATCTTGCCAGCCAGCTTCACTAGCCGACCGATCGTGGTTCCGTACTTGGCCTTCAGCAGCGGCTTGTCGTAGGCCTTCAGCATTCTCATCGTGAACGCTGGCCAAGTCTCCTTGTCGGCCTTCTCAAGGCCGACATACGCCGCTATCTCCTCGAGCTCATCCTTGTCGAACTGGTCCAAAGCCATCTCTTCCGCCTCTCATGCGTTGAGCAGGTGCGAGAACCCGTGTTCCTCCTCGGTCGCCTGCTTCAACACGCTGTCCGGGAACTTCGCCGAGCTGTCGGACAGCTTCGCGTTCCTGATGGCGTCCAGCACCGGGTACAGGATGTCGTCGAACATGTCTGTGTACAGCCGCTTGCCGTTCTGTGACGCGTAGTAGTGGGGGCCGCTGGGCTGTATCTCCACGACGGCCGTGCCGCTGCCCTTCACCGGGACAGAGAACCGGAGTATGTTCCCGAGCTGCCTAGTGCCTGGGTGCGCGCTCTCGAGCGCCTCCTTGGCCGACTTCATAAGCGACCGGAATGTCTGGCCGAACTTCGTGTTGTCGCCGTAGTCCGGCGCGTAGCCGTATTCCATAGATAGCATCAGCGTTCCTCCTCCATCTCCCGCCTTCGCCTCTCCAGCTTCTCCCGCTCGACTGTCCGTGCGACCGCAAGCACTATATCCTCCGCACCGAACTCTCGCCTCTCCAGTGGCTCCGACCGCGGCGAGCCGAACCGTATGCCCTCCGACTCCAGCCACGCGATCTGCTTCTCGGCCTTCGCCGGCGAGACAGACCTCCGGAAGGCAACATGCTGTCTAAACTTGCCCCAGTCCATGCCGGATTATACCACGAAGAGCAGGGACTCGAAGTCCGGACTGTACCCCTCGTACTTCGCCAAGGAGTCCCGGTAGTCCGCCCTGAGCTTCGCCTCGACCTCCGCCGGCGGCTTCCTGTGGTGTCCACCCCCGCGCCGACGCCTGTACGACTCCATGAACGCCCTCACATACTCGTCCTCGCCGACCGCCGACAGCGCGCACGACCTGCGGGTGTCGCTGTCGAACCAGGCCTTGGTCCCGACATCGTCCGAGACCCGGCCCTCAGTCTCCTCACCGACCTTTCCGCCGCAGTCGATGACATACTTCAGGCTCCTCCTGCCGCGCAGGGCCATGCCCCACATGGCGCGGTGCATCCTGGCTGCCAAGGCGCCAGCCAGTAGCCTCTCCAACTGCTCGGGTTTCACTGACCTGTTGTTGATCGTGAAGCGGCTGTTCACGCTCATGCTAACGAGGGTGTCGTCGTGGTCCGACCACAGCTCGACCTCGCCGTTGTGCTCGTCGAGTTCAAACCAAGACAGCTCGTCCAGTCGGGTCGGCTCCACCCAGTGGCAGTGCAGCAGACTCTCGCATTCGGCGACAACCGCGTCGTGCAGAGCGGCCCGGTGCATCGCACCGCATATGAAGCCGTGAAGCCGGTGGATCATCCCTCATCCCCCCGCCTAATCGCGCGGGCGTAGGAGTTCACAAAAGAGTCACTCCCATGCGAGCATGCAGCTCTGGTCCACGGCCACCTGCTCACCTATCTCCCTCGCGCCGTTCTTCGTGTAGTAGACGGTCATCCCCACCTCAAGGCCCATCTCGCTCAGGTCGGCGTCGCGGTGGTCCCTCGGCGGGCCAACCGCGACAACCTTGCCCTTGGAGACTCCGTCAGAGGAGTCTACTGACCCCGCGATGGCGATCTTGCCTACTGTGCGCTCGCCGTCGTCCGGCACCACCAGGACCAAGCCCGGCGCCGGCGTCAACTCGGTGTTTTCTGGCATCTGTATCTCCTTCCCGGGCTTAGCCCGCTTGTTTATTATACCGGGGTTTGTGATGTTTTGGCGCGACCGGAGACGGCGGACCCGGCTGGGAGGGGAATGCGCTCGAAGCACCCACGTGACCGGAGATCGAACCAGGTGCCGGCGACGCCGGCGGGAGGAAGCATGAGCTACTATTACGCAGCACCGTTCGGCGACGACGGGAACACCGGGGACTCGTTCTCCAGGCCGAAGAAGAGCATCCAGGCCGCCATCGACCTCGCGGCCCCGGGCGAGACCGTCCGCATCTGGCAGGGGGCGTACATGGAGGCCCTCACGATTGACAAGCCTCTCGAGGTCGTCGTGTATAGGCCGTCGAAGACATGGGGTACGGCCCTGCTGGTCGGACCCGGCACCGGGCCTGGCCTGACGATCACCGGGCTGACCGGATCGCAGAAGGTCAGGTTCATCGGCCTGCGGTTCCAGAACTGGACCGACGGCATCGCCGGCCCGAACACTGGCGGCATCCTCGAGGCGATGGGCTGCTTCTTCGACTCGACTGTGTCGTACGGGATCAACCCCGGCGGGATGGAGAGGGTCAAGGCTTGGTCGTGCGTCTTCGAGGAGCAGGTGTGCGGAATCGGCGGCTCGACGCCGCTGGTGGCCGACATCGCGGTGGCCCGCGGCTGCACATTCTACGACTGCGCCAAGGGCATGGTCGTGGGCAACGCCGGGCTGCTGGCCCGGTGGAGGAACTGCATCTTCCACAACGCGGGGGCGACCGTCAAGCATGTCGAACTCGACCCGATCGTGGCGTTCGAGGCCGACTACAACCTGTACGGCGGCGCGACACCGTCGTCGGGGTACTTCTCCGCCGGAGGGATCGACTACAGCAGCGACGGCCTGTACGACAGCCAGTGGTTGGCATTCCAGGACCTGCACAGCCCGGCTCGCAACGGCGACCCGGCTTTCATGCGGACGTCGTAAGGGCAGGTAGCGAGGATTCCAGGGGACGGTCGGCAACATGTTGGAGTGACTCCGCGCCGGAGTCCCTCGACAACCTATAACTGGACACACTCAAGTCGGACAGTTGTGGCGATTCCTTGTACCGTTTTTGTCGCGTGGCCCACCGCATGGGATGCAACGGATGCGGAAAAAGCAGGAGGTCGGCAAGGAAAGTCAGCAATGTGTCCAAGGACGCTACCGCGAGGGCCGAGGAGTTGCGAAAGCGCGCCCGCGCCAAGAGCCGTCCAGTCGCCGCAAAAAGGCCGGCGCCCCGGACACAGAGGTCGGTCACACGCGCGGTGCCGTACATCATCGTGCGGGGCGACACGATGGCCGACATAGGACGCCGATTCGGCATGACTACGCAGGAAATCGCTAAGTACGACGGAGGCACTGGTGTGCCGAACATCGCCCGCATCCGCAGCAGAAACACCCATGTGCTGATGCCGGGCGAGGTCATACTCGTCCCGAGGACGGACTGATGCTGCTTGTACCGAACGACACGAGGCGGCGGAGCGTCAGGACTACGGAATTCTGGCTGTGCGCTGCCTGCTCAGCCGTCCTCGCCGTGGTGGCAACGGCGGCCGGATCCGGCGCGATGGCCGTCGCGGCGGCGGTTCCAGCGTCGGTCTACTGCGTGTGCAGGACGGTCGTCAAGTCATTGGCCGGGATAGACCTGGCCAAGCTTGCGCCGCGGTCTGACGAACATCAGAGCTTATAATGCTTTGGGCCATGGAGGCATTTGTATGAGGAAGGCAACCGTAAGTCGCGACGGGGTGAGACTGAAGAAGGGCGACAAGGCTTGGTACGGGACGAATGATGGGCTGAAGGAAGTCACTGTTGGAAAACACCTTCCTTGGACTAGAAAATGGGTTGCCGAAGTAAAATACTGCTGGGCCTCAAAGAAGAAGGCTGAGGACTGGCACAGCGGGAAGCATCTCACTAAAAAGGACAGGGAGCTTCTACGTCAGATTTTCGGATGATCGGCTAGGAGGCCGAAAAGAGGAAATGGAAGACGATTCGCCCGACGGTGAACAAGGGGAGCCTTTCAAGCGCTGGTTACGGCGCCTGTTGGATACTTTGGCCTGCGCGTGGCTGCTCGAGGATGCGGCCTTGACAGGAGGACGCCATGGAGTTCGCGCATATCTTGACGGCGATAGCGGCCTTCGCTGGGATGGCGGCGTGGGATCTCATGCGCACTTGGCTGTTCAGCAAGTGGATGGTGAGTAAGATTTCCAAGAACTCCGCCGGACACCGGACGGAGTGCCCCAAGTGCGGGGCAACCGTCGATGTCAGCGTAAGCGTGTCAAACCCGAACTGAGCCGCCCCTGCGGTTGCGTCTCTGCCACGGAAGTATGTGCCGCACCTGCTCCACCTTACCGCCGCGCAGCTTGTTGTTGAACGCCCTCTGTGTGTGGCTCGACTTGGCGTGGTTCACCCACGCCAGCACGACTTGGATGTTCCCAGGAACATAACCCTTGGACGAGTCCTTCCTGTCGAGCGACGGCGCATTCAGGTTAATCATGCGACCGCCGTACACGGTGCATTCCATGTCGAATGGCAGTCCCGTCACCGGGCAGGTCGCGCGGAACATCCGGTCTATGTCGCCGTATGTGATGGTGCATGCGCGCCCGGACTTAGCAGCGTTCCACCGCGCGTCGTGCAGCATGCGGCGTATGCGTCCGTTCCGTGTGCGGGCCATACCACGACGGCATTTGCGGCAGCGCCCTTGGATTCCCAAGCTGCTCGACGAATCCTTCTGGAAGTCCGACATCGGGCGGAGTACCGTCCTGCCTGCCGCGCTGGAACACAGTGAACATTCGGCCGCAATCACCCTGCCGGCGCTAGTCCTATATCGTCTGGCCATTCTTTTCTCCCCTTTGGTTCGTCCATTATCGACGCCTCATTCATAGGCGTGGACTTGGCTCTTGTCAAACGGCGGCGTCATCTCCGTGCCTACGAAAGCCACCGTCCGAAAAAACAGCTTGACATCCGTCCTCAACGGCATTATTATACAACGGAGGTCAATATGCCAGACGCGTCATTGAACAAGCGTAAGATTCGGCGAAACCAGAGAGCCAAGGAATTGTTCGCCGAGTTCTTGGACACGCACTGCAAGTCGTGCCGTCTGGCGAGGGAGAAGAAGCTGCCGGGATGGCGACCTTTGATGAGTGCCTGCGAGCGGTGCGGCCACGACACGGGGAGGGTGTTTGCCGAGTTCTTGGAAGTGTGGGGGCCGGAGATCGAGGAGTACGCGAAGACGAGGCCGATGGCCTCGTTGGGGTCGCATTACGACTGGGAGGATCTCGTCTCCGATTTCCAGATCGCACTACAGCGAGTGTGGTATGTCGGGTTCGTCCCCGGACGTGGCGATCTCGCGCACTACATGTGGAGGTCGGTACACAACATGTGGAGTCGCGTGATAAGCGGCGCTTTCCTGAAGAGGAACACAATCGAAAGAGAGCAGGCCGGGGACGACTTCGGCGAGTACAAGTCCGGGGTTCCTGTGGCTAGGGTAACATCGCCCATCGACGAGCCGATGGAGGGCGGAGACAGGTCAGGGACAACTTGGGCGGAAAAGTTGCCGGATCCGTCAGCGAGTCCCGACGACAGTGTCGCGGACAAGGCGCTGGCCGACGAGGTGAAGGCTAAGATAGTCAAAAGACTGTCCCCTCTGGATCAGGCCGTGCTAAGCGACATCATCGTATACAGGCGGCTCGAGCCGCCTCGGTTCGCGGAGGAACATCGCATAACCGTCACGCTCGTGAGGCAGAGGGTGGCTGTCGTGGAGAAGGTGCTGTCGGATGTCGCGCGTGAGTACCGCGAGTTGCGGACCTAGCCAGGGACGACAATCCCCTTCTTTGGCGTCACGATGCCCGATTCAGAGAGGGCGTTCTCGCGGACGGCCTGCCACAGGTCGCTGTCCGTGTCTACCTCGGCGAAGCCTATCACGCGAGCCAGGTTCACATGTTCGGTTCCTGACTTGCATCCTCCGACGAGAGGCGAGAACTTCTCTATCGTGACGAACGAGATTCCAGTGCGGCCAGAATCGTCGCGCATAGGTAGCGCGATGACCTGCCTGAGTACGCTGAGGACCTTTCCCTCCACGACGCCAGCCTTGAAGTCGTCGAGTCCCATGTCTGTTTCGATGAACCTCTCCCCGGTCCCCTCAAGCTCCACGCGGTACCATACAGTTGTGTCAGACATTCTGAACCACCTCCTTTGGTGGATTCTATCCGCAGCATGGCCGGTTGGGCGATGCGCTGGCAGGCAGGGAGCCGGATCTGTCGCACCTTGATGTGGGAGATCGCATGCACACGCTCCTGACGCGCAGCCAGGAAGGTGGCCGGAAGAACGGCACGGACGAGCGGAAAGTGAGGACATGCTCTCTCCCAAGCGGGTCGGTGCCGCACACGACGAACTCGTAGGGTTTGGCCATCGGTCATCGCTGCACGAGAAAAACAAAATCGTTCGGACAGAATAAAGCATGGCCAAGATGCTCGTGACGGGTGGCGCAGGGTTCATCGGATCGCACATAGTGACGCGGCTCGTGGAGGACGGACACGAGGTGCGCGTGCTGGACGACCTGTCCACAGGTGCCGTATCCAACCTGTCGCATTTGCCGTGGGACTCATTTAGGATGCGTGTGGGCAGCATTCTAGATTCAGGCATATGTGCCGATGCGGTTTGTGGAACCATGCGGAACGATCCCGTCGATTGTATCATACACCAAGCGGCGATACCGGCGGTACCTCGCAGTATAAAGGATCCTCTCGGCACATTTGATGCAAATGTGAGAGGCACTCAAAACCTCCTAGAGGCCGCAACCAGGACGCCAGGGCTGCACTTCACCCCGAAGTTCGTTATGGCGTCCAGCAGCTCGGTGTACGGCGGAGCGACGCCGGCCACAGAAACCATGGTCCCATGCACGAAAAGTCCGTACGCGGCCCACAAGGCGTGCTGCGAACGCCTCTGCGAGGCGTACGGACATTCCTTCGGCTTGGAGACCGTCTGCCTGCGGTATTTCAACGTCTTCGGTCCGAGGCAGGATCCAGACAGCCCCTACTCCGCCGTCATCCCCGCCTTCATAAGAGCCATACGATTCGGGGAGACCGCCACCGTACACGGCGACGGCCTACAGACCCGCGATTTCACATATGTCTCAAATGTCGTGGAGGCCAACCTCCTCGCGGCACGCACAAACATGCAGGGCGTCTTTAATGTCGGATGCGGGCGTAGTCGTGACCTCCTGGGACTCGTGGCGACCCTGGAGAAGGTGCTGGGTCGCCAAGCAAAGGTCTCGCACACGGATTCCCGCGCCGGCGACATCCGCGACTCGCTGGCCGACACGAGGCGAATCCGGGGGTTCGGGTACTGGCCACAAGTCGGGTTCGAGGAAGGGTTGGCCCTAACGGCCGCGTGGTTCGACAGCCAGACAAAGCCGTAAATCCGCCCAAACGCACAACCGTCGGCGAATCCGCCGTTTTGACTTGTCTTGATGCCCCTTTTCCGGAGTAGAAGGAGGGACTTATGGATTGGCAAGGCATTGTGAACGAGGTGGTCAAGGAAGCCATGACCGCGAAGTGGCGGGACTACGCCTTGGCCAGACTGCCGGAGGTGGCGGGCTGGAAGCTGCAGAAGCCCAAACCCTTCGGGCAAGGCAGCGAGGCCGTCTACTCCGGGAATACCAAGGGCGGCATTCCGCTGAGGGTCACCGTGGACAAGGCGGAGGGCGTCTGGGTAGCTGAGGCTGGCGGGTTGCGCGAACAGGACGAGATAGCTGGCCTCGACCAAAGGAGCGTGGAGCTCGCCCTGAACGAGGCCGCCGAGGCGATGGACGGCCACATCCAGAATCGCCGCGGAAGATGATTGACTGGAACGGCACGGTCCGCCAGGTGGCCGAATCCCTCTCCTCGCGTCGCGCGGCGCGGGACTTTAACGATGTGGATGTCCGCAGGCTGTCAGGGAGCCTGCACGACATCAAAGAGAAGGCCGAGGCGATACTCGACAAGCTTGACGACCTCCAGCTCGACGAGGACGGTAGACTCACCACCCTTGCTGAGGCGAGGGACACCGATTTGGACAACGGGACATCCATCGGCTACAACCTTAACATGATCGAACAATCCACTAGCGCGTTCCGGTACATGTAAAATGGATTACCACCGCATCCTCCGCATCGTCTCCACAGAGTCAATAGAGCTGGAGTGTCCAGCATGCTGCGTCGAGATGGAGGTGCGGCCGCACGACAGCAAGGTCGAGTGCGACTTGTGTACAACCGTGTACGGCGTCGTGCGAACGGCTGGCGTCGCCTCTCTGGATGATTCCGACGACGACGGGGATGACTGGAAACCGCCGCCCAAACTGTACCACGGCACCAGCCTCAAGAGATTCAAGGAGATGCTTGCCTCGCCGAAATCGTTTGAGCTCTATCTGGCGGACAACATCGACGGCACCGGAATGTATGCAGAGACTGCATCCGCCGAGGACGAGTCTCCCCCGGTGACGATCGTGTTCGACACCGACAAATTGGCGTCCTCGCCTGCCGCAGGCCAGCTTTGGCCGGACTGGGACGATGTGGATATGATGATTACGGGCGGCGACACCGACGCCGATGGGAGTCCGCTGTTCGGGGACGCCGACGGGGTGCGGGATGTGTCCTGGATGGACTCACTGCGCATCATCAACACCTGCTCGTACGAGGGTGATTTTTCCGGGGCCATCATCGAGGTCCTGTTGGACAACGGCAAGGTCGCCAAGCCGCCGTTCGGAAAACTGACGGCCCGGACATCGCCGACGAAACTGTACCACGGCATGTTCGGCTGGAACGCCGAGGACGACCGCACCGCATCAAAGTGGTGGCTGGCTGCGCGGGAGATCGGCGAGGTAGATGCTGAACAGATCGTCTCGTTCGACTTCGACGATGTGCTGCATTACGCGCCGGGCGGGAATCCCATCGACTTCTGGGAGTGGGAGTCGTGGGTTCCGCGTGAGCCGTATGTGTCGGAACTTAGGCGGCTCGCGTCGGATGGCCACCGCATAATCGTTGTCTCCTACCGCGACCCCGGGATGGAAAAGCCAGTTATGAGCTTCGCAGCGAAGCACGGACTCAAGATCGATGCAGTGCATTGCGTTGGCGTATACGGATCCAAGCTGCGGGTTCTTGAGGAAGAGGATGCGACAATCCACTACGACGACTCGCCATCCGTCGCCGACGAGTTGCGCGGATCCGACATCGAATTGGTGGAGGTTCCTCGCACAGGAGAAGCCGATCTGAGCTGGGTTCCGGACGCTGTGCGAGAGCAACACCCGGACATCTATAAGGGCTACATGGACACGCTGTCGCGGTCAAGTAGCTTCTTGGACTAATCGATCTCCGGCTCAGTGTTGTCCGTGTATGTCACGAACACACCTGGCGGCACATTCTTCGCGACCACAACCTGGTTCCTCGGAGCAGCGCTCGCCCACTTCTGCACCTCAGACACCTGCTGCTTCGAGAATGTCTCCCCCAAGCATGCGCCTTGCGGCAACCTGCGGTCGAAGCAGTACGTCATGGCGTTGCACGGCTCGCTCGAGCAGTCCGCGCTGCCGGTGGTAGGAGTGTCTGTGAATCCGTCCTTCCACGCGTGCGGCAGGTTGAATGCGTGTCCGATCTCGTGCATGAGGGATGCCTCGCTCGACGACATGGAGATGGCTATCCCATGCTGAAAGCTCCCGAGAAGGTTTGACGGGTACTGGGCCAGACCGCCTGCGCCCCAAGCAGGTATGCCATCGACGAACCACGCCACCATCTCGCCTGCCTCCCGCGATCGCGACATGGACACCTCAGCCATGGCGTAGAAGTCAGCCTTCTCGTCGATAATGTACCATTCAGGGCTTTCAAGCCTTTCGCTCGGCAGGATGTGGAAAGTCAGGTTGGCGTTGCCGTATCCAAGGTTCAGCCATCGCGTGTAATTCCCGACACGGGCGTCACTCCACCTCGATTGTCCTCCGTCTGTCACGATGATCGGGCGCACTGTACACACGCCTTCCCACCCAGTGGTCGGGGGTGTGTCCCCACCTCCTCCGCCTCCACCACCGCGAGGTGTCACACAACCAACGAACAGCAATGCGGCGAACAGCAATACGACGGCGAACACTGGCAACAGGATACTTCTCATCTCGTCATGGTTCCTTTGAGTGTTATTGCGCCGATCCTCCCGGAGGGAGGAAATCGGGCGGAAGCACGCCCCGACCAACATCTGTCGGTCCGTGATGCCTCACGGTAATCCTGTGTACCTCCACCGGATGGAACTCGCGTCCGTCCAACGACACTGTGTCATCTGTCTCCTTGTCAGGATCGGGTACTAACAGATCCAGGTTCATTGGCGCGCCTGGCGCGCCGTCCGAGTGGCTGTGCAGCATCACGCGGTCCGCGCCTCGATACGACCCGAAGTACTTTATCGTGACACGGTTGCCGGACGGAAGCCTGACGCTTGTCTCGTTATGCCCCGCTGGCGGGCCGAAATCGACGCGTTCAGTGTTGACGGACGGTATTGGTCCATCACGGAGCATGCTGCCCACCTGCTCGGCGGCCTCATCCAGCGAGTTGAAGATGTGCGCCCCAGCCAATTTGCAGACCGCGAGAAGTACATCCCTCTGTGGGGAGTCCCCTAAGACAACCACGGCCGACATTCCGTGGAACCAGACAGCGGTAAGCAGGCCGCCGACTATTTTCGGGTCGTCGCATCCGTCCTCCAGCAGGTACAGGATGACATTGGTATCTACACCCTTCGGCACCTCGTAGGTGGACGAGTTCTCGCCCGTGCCGGATGTACGCTTCAAGGCCTTCGCCGGGTCGCACACGACATGGCTGTCCATGAGCCGCACTGCCTCGGAGCGCCATTTGCCAGGGGATCCTGCCAGATAGACATCGCAGACAAGCTGGCCTGTTATCACCGCACTTTTGCCGACTGGCAACGTGGCTTCCGCGCCATCCGCCTTCGACGCCATCTTCAAGCCGTCAACGGAGACGGAGAGTTGCAGGTTTGCCTTCTTGCCACCTCGCGCGTTGTCGAGCATCTTTTTCAGAACGCTCTCATCGAGCGACGCGACATACCGGATGGCATGCTTGCGAAGCTCCTGTCCGACGCAAACTCGAACCGCCTCAAGTTTTGGATTGCTCACGGCATAACCTCCGCACCATTCTAGTGCTTGGTCATCCTTACCGCGAGTATCAGATCCCTGTTGCGCTTGAGGGTACTCCAGAGGCCATCAGGACCGTCCGGCTCGATCCTCGACATCGCTGCGTTGACGGAGTCCAGGATGTCGTCTAGCCTCTGTCTCCCAAGCCACTTCAGGTCCCTCCGGCGGAGTTTCCTCCTGTGTACCACATCCTTGTCGTAGTCAGGATTCGTCGAAATGAGGCACGGTCCCCCCTGCCGACCTGATTTCTTGCGGCCCACCTCCGCCTTCAGCCGGCGCAAAGCGCGCTCGATTTTGGCAATCCTGCCTTCTATGCTTTCGGACATGGTGTTCTCCCCCAAGGGTAT
>VAPB010682917.1_pt1 | contig 14791 bp, 9 predicted proteins | sample 3395101 | NCBI WGS metagenome assembly VAPB01 (sample SAMN08290433, study PRJNA428436) | hydrothermal vent metagenome | isolation source: Deep-sea hydrothermal vent chimney | place: Indian Ocean: Southwest Indian Ridge | reverse complement strand
ACTGCAAAAGATAGTATAGTTGAACTGATAAAACTTAGCGGTTCTCCATGGTATTCAGCTATTGACTCCTCAAATAACAGGATTTATGTAACACAGAGGGAGGGAAACGCAGTTTCAGTTATTGATACCATGGAAAACAAGGTTTTAGCTGTAATAGAAGGTATCAGTCAACCTATAGGTATTGCTCTTGATCCTTCTGCCAGCAGGGCATATGTAGCCAGCCACGGGGATATCTCTGTTGCAGTTATCGATACCGATAGCAATAAGGTAGTAGATACTATAAAACTTACTCTTACCCCTGACAGCCCTTATTCAGGTTCACCATGGGGGATAGCAGTAAACTAAAGTTACCAATTAAAGATATGACTGCAGGCACAAAGGCACAGAGAGAGACTTTGTGCCTTCTGCCTTTGCTACTTTGTACCTTTTTTTAAATATTTCTAAACTCTTCCTCAGCCTCTTTTATCAGAGCTTCAGGGTTATCCAGATATCTGGGTGAGAAGTGAAAAACCACTAACTTCCCAACACCTGCCTTATTTGCTATCATCCCTGCCTGTTTAGCGGTCAGATGATACCGCTGTTCTGCTCTTTCCTTATCTTTATCAAGAAAATAGGCTTCTATATAAAGAACATCAGAGCCTTTTATAAGGGTTACTATATCTTCTATATTATTCCTGCTTCCAAGTACATCAACAACATAAGAGAGTTTTTGACCTTTTGTTATGTTTGCAATATTTTCAAGTTCTGAAAAAGTATATTCTCTGTTCTCAACTTTAAATACAGTATCTTCTGCTTTTTCTCTTATAGCGTTTTTGAACTCTCCGAGCCATGGTCCTACAGGCAGACCCAGAGCATTCAGCCTGGACTTATCGATATTTATGTGATAATCCTCCTCAATACTGAACGCAAGACTTGGGATCTGATGGTCCAGCACTGCAGATGATACCTTAAAGGATGCGTCCTTAATAAGTACCCCGTCAAAAGAAGTGTTTCCCATGTTTTCACGCTTAAATGAATTTTTTGCTTTAAAAGCTGCTCTTTTTACCGATTCCCCATTAACCTCTGAGACCTCAATAACCAGAGAATAATCTTTGATAAGGTTCCAAGTATAACTGCTGAGCTTGCCTTCCAGGTTATTTATAAAACCCTCGGGGCCATACAATCTTAAAATGTCATCTTTCTTCAGATGAATTCTTAAAATATTATCAAAACCTATGAAGTGGTCAACATGGGCATGGGAGACAAAAATGTCCTTTATTTTAAGGATATCTTTAACAGAAAGAGAAAGAGTAAACCCTGTATCGAATAACAGCGCCCTGCCCTCTCTTATTAATCTTACATAAAGGCCCGGATCATCAAAAGGGCCGTTTAGAAGCCTTGTATGAAATGATGGTTTCATGGAAAATTATAGCTCAACTAATGATATAATATTAACAAAAAATTAGTTATAGGTTATATCTTATCGGTTATTAGTTGTTACGAACCTGCCTGCCGGCAGGCAGGTAACGATTAACGTATAACAGTTAACGATAATACCAGGAGAATTAAATGTCTGAATTAAGAAAGGACCCTATTGTCGGAAAATGGGTTATAATCTCCGTAGAAAGAGGCAAAAGACCAACAGATTTCAAGGTTCGTGTGCATGCAAAAAAAGGCGGATTTTGTGCATTCTGTAATGGAAACGAACACACAACCCCCCCTGAAATTATAGCTGTCAGACCCGACTCAAGCAAACCCAACACCCCGGGATGGAGTATCAGGGTCGTACCAAACAAATTCCCGGCCTTGAGGATTGAACCTCAGTTGAACAAAACCAGTGAAGGTCTCTTTAAAAAAATGGGTGGTGTAGGAGCCCATGAGGTAATAATAGAAAGCCCGGAGCACAATGTTACCTTATCTACAATACCTCTAAAGTCCGTTGAGGATACTCTCTGGACCTTTTACAGGAGAATAACTGACCTGAAAAAAGATAACCGGCTTAAATATGTCCTTATATTCAAGAATGAAGGCGACGTTGCCGGTGCAACTCTGGAACATACACACTCCCAGCTCATAGCACTTCCTATAGTACCAAAACTTGTAGAAGAAGAAGTCAGCAATTCCCTTAAATATTACAAAAAAACCGGTCACTGTATTTTCTGTGATATTATTCGCCAGGAAAAAGAGAATATGGTCAGAGTTATTTCTGAGAACGAACACTATATTGCTCTGGCCCCGTTTGCACCGAGATCACCATTTGAAACATGGATATTGCCCAAAAAACATGAGTCCAGCTTTGCACCAAACGGGACATTTTCTCTGCTTGCCCAGATACTGCAAAAAACACTAAAACAGATAGACCGGATACTTAATCTTCCACCTTACAATATGATGATTCATATATCACCCTTCAAAGATGAGTTAAACGATTATTATCACTGGCATATTGAGATAAAACCAAAACTCACCAAAATAGCCGGTTTTGAATGGGGGTCAGGTTTTTACATAAACCCGACTCCTCCTGAAGAGGCTGCGAAGTTTATGAGAGAAACGGACATATAGACAAATAGTTTACAATTTACACTCGAAGTGCTTAATTGAGCTTGGAACAGATGAAAATACTTATAACTTCCTCTGAGGTTGTCCCGTTTATAAAAACCGGTGGTCTTGGAGATGTAACCGGCACACTCATCAATGAATATCAGAAGATGGGAATAAAAGCAGCTATAATAATGCCGCTTTACAGGAAGATCAAAAACTCTGCCGGGAAGTTTGAAATAAGGCCTATCGGAAAAGAAATAAGCATACCTCTTGGCAACAAGCTCGAAACAGGAAAACTATGGGAAGGGAAAACACCTAAAGGAACTTCGGCTTATTTTATAGAAAATAGCAGATTCTATGACAGAGACGATTTATATGGTACTTTAGAAGGTGATTTTCATGATAATGCTTCAAGATTCATATTTTATGACCGTGCTGTACTTGAGACTCTAAAAACCCTAAAACTTGACTTTGATATTATACATTGCAATGATTGGCAGACAGGCCTCATACCTGTTTATATAAAGACTATTTATAAGGACTTTTTCCCTAACACATCGACTCTTATGACAATCCATAACCTCGGTTATCAGGGAATCTTTGCTAAATCCAGTATGCCCCTTACCGGCCTTGGGTGGAAGATGTTCAACATGGAAGGTTTGGAATTTTTCGGTAATATAAATTTTTTAAAGGCAGGGATTTTGTATGCAGACATGATAAACACTGTAAGCAGCAATTATGCAAAAGAAATCCTTACAGAAGAGCTTGGATTCGGACTTCACAACGTTCTAAATAAAAGGCGCGATAGTCTGAAGGGGTTGGTCAACGGTATTGACTACACTGAATGGAACCCGGAAAAAGACGAGATTATCCAGGCGAAATACAGTAAAAATGACTTGTCTGCCAAAACTATATGTAAAGAATCCCTGCAAAAGATATGTGGTCTGTCTTATAGCAAATCCATGCTTATTGGAATGGTTACAAGGTTTTCATCCCAGAAAGGCCTTGATCTCGTAGCAGAGGCAATGGACGAAATAATAAGATCCGGGATAAATATGGTTATGCTCGGTATAGGTGACAGGTTTTTTCATAAGATATTTACTGATCTTCAAAAAAAGCACTTTGGCAAGCTTTCCGTTATACTGGGTTTTGACAATGCGCTTGCACATAAAATTTATGCCGGTTCAGATGTTTTTCTAATGCCTTCGAAATACGAGCCGTGTGGTTTGGGACAACTCATTGCCTTAAGATATGGAGCGATTCCAGTTGTAAGAGGAATTGGAGGCCTCCTTGATACGATCGTTGAGTACAACCCTGCTAAAGGCTCGGGTACAGGTTTTTCGTTCAGCGATTATTCATCTGATGAACTGCTAACAACAATCAAAAAGACAAATGAAATTTTCAACTTAAAAGAACATTGGCCGAAAATCCAGAAAAATGCGATGTCACAAGATTTTTCATGGAGTAATTCAGCAAAAGAATACCTTTCTCTTTACCAAAGTATTCTGAACGGTAAGCATAAATAATTTATTAAAAATGACTGAAAACAATATACTTGAAAAAAGACTGTTAGAAACAGAAATTCTGGTAAAAGTTGCGCAGGTTGCCAATTCAACACTCGAACTTAAAGATATACTGGACACAATTACACAGATAGTTGCTGACAGTCTCAAAAAAGATGTTTGTTCGATCTATCTCCTCAAAACTGAGGATAAAATATGTATTGAAGCCTCAAAAGGTCTCAAAGAAGACTCTATGGGCAAAGTATGTTTTAAGATAGGCGAAGGAGTTGTAGGCTGGGTAGCAAAAGAACTCACCCCACTTGCTGTTGAAAATGTGAAAGAAGAACCGCGTTTCAAAGACATGCCCCTTACAGGAGCAAGTGAGTTCCTTTCAATGCTCGCCGTTCCTATTTTAAGAGACAACAAAGCTGTAGGTGTTATCACACTTCAAACAAGGAACCCTTATGTATACGGCCAAAACGAAATTAACCTCTTCACAATAATATCACACAATATCAGTATAGCTATACGTAACGCTGAGCTTTTCAGAAGTGTCAAGTCACAACTCGATGAAATACAGATTATACATGAGATCGGCAAAGCTATAACCTCCATTTTAAGTATGGATAAACTTCTTCCCTATATATGTGAAGAAGTATCCAAACTCTTTAATGCCAGAGGATGCATACTCAGGCTGCTTGAAGGGAAAAAACTTCAAATTAAGGCTTCCTACGGGTTAACGGACAACCTGGAACAAACCATGGAGTTGAATCTGGGCGAAGGAATTGCAGGTTATGTAGCTCAAACAGGAAGCCCGCTCCTGGTTGATGATGTATCCAAGATGCCCGAGAACATGCGTGTCCCCGGGATTGATGTGACTTCCGTTATCTGTGTACCTATAAAAATCAGGGAGCGCATTATCGGGACTTTAGGGCTTTATGATAAAAAAGATGAACTGGGAATTACAGCTTTTACTCATAAAAATCTTGATACACTGAATACCTTTGCATCTGTATCCTCCACAGCCATTGAAAATGCAAGACTTTACAGAACAGAAATAGAAAAAGAAAGAAAAATATTATCACTTTACTGGGAAGTTACTCAAACCAAGGATTACCTCGAAAGCATAATAGAGAACTCCGCCGATGCAATTATAATATCCGATATCCAGGGCCTGACAACATCATGGAATAAGGGAGCTGAGAAAATCTATGGTTTCAGAGACGATGAAGTATTAGGCAAGTTCCTGCCAATGGTTCCTGATTTTTTGTTCGAAGATGAAAAGAAATTTATAAACAAAATCAAACAGAAAGAGACGATAAGGAATATAGAAGTAATAAGGCAGACAAAAGACGGAAAACTTATAGAAGTGAGCCTGACCCTATCTCCAATTCTTGATTCGTCAGGAAGAGTTACGGGAATAAGCGGAATTTCCAGGGACATATCCGAGAAAAAAAGAGTCGAAAAAGCGTTGATAAGAAAAAACCAGGAACTATCCAGACTTTTTTTTATTAATTCCGTTGTTAGAAGCACCCTCGACCTTGACAAACTTCTAAGAATGGTCCTTACGGTAGTCACCATGAGCGACGGGCTTGGTTTTAACAGAGCGATACTTTTTCTGGTAGATGAAACACAGAATTCGCTTAACGGCGTTATAGGTGTCGGTCCTTCAAGCCCTGAAGAAGCTGGAAATATATGGCTTTCACTGGAAGGCAAGAGTTTAGAAACTATTATCAAGGAAATAGAAAATGAACCCCTTCACAATGATACCCACCTTGATAAATTAAGCCGCGGGCTGAGTATAAATCTCGATGCCGACTGTATTCTCTCTCGCTGTATAAAGGAAAAAACCCCTTTTAACATCCGGGATGCCGGGTCTAACCCTTCTGAAGATGCCTTCGTTATTAAGCAGCTTCAGACCGAGGCTTTCGGGATCGTGCCTCTTATCACACGTGATAAGGCAATAGGGGCAATACTTGTTGACAATTTATTTACCGGCAGGGAGATCAAGGATGAAGATCTGCAATTTCTGGTAGAATTCACAAGCCATACAGCATCAGCCATTGAAAATGCAAGGCTTTTCGAAGAAGTCTCACTTGCACAGTCTGAATTAAAAAACATCTTTGAATCAATATCTGACATGGTATATTTCAATGACAGGGATTTCAATATAAGACATATAAACCATGCCGTAGTAGAAAAATTCGGAAAACCTGCTGAAGAAATCATAGGCAAAAAATGCTATGAAGTCTTTCATGGGCTTGACAGCCCATGGGTTTTATGCCCGCATTTAAAGACTCTGGAAACAGGTAAAGCCTCCGTAAAAGAAATAAAAGACCCTCATTCGGGTGGGACCTTTGTGGTTTCAAGTTCTCCAATCTTTGATTCTACGGGCATAGTTGTAGGAACAGTTCATATATCCAGAGACATAACAGAACTTCAGGCCCTCAGGGAACGGGTCGCAAGCTCGGATAGAATGGCTGTACTTGGAGAAATGGCTGCCAGGGTAGCCCACGAAATAAGAAACCCCCTGATATCGGTAGGAGGTTTTGCAAGAAGACTTGAAAAGAAACTTACAGGAGACCTTAATGAGTATGCAAAGATTATCGTTGAAGAAGTTGAAAGACTCGAAAACATACTTAAAGAAATATTAGGTTTTGTAAGAAAATCAAACATTTATAAAAATCAAATAAACCTGAATGAATTACTTGACGAAACGCTGAACCTGGTAATGCCGTCAATAACAGAAAGAGGCAACAATTTAATTAAAAACATTTCAAAGTCTCAAATACTTATAACAGTAGACCGTGACAGGATAAAAGAGGCAATACTTAATATTATAACTAATGCCAACCAGGCAACAAAACACGGAACGATCTCCGTAAGAACAAGTCTGGAAAACAATGAAGCCGTAATCGAGATTTCTGACAATGGGCGTGGCATCAAGCAGGAGGATCTAAAGAATATCTTCACTCCCTTCTTTACAACAAGGTCATATGGTACAGGATTGGGACTTACGATCACCCAAAGGATCATTCAGGAACATAAAGGGAGAATTGATATAGAAAGCATATGTGAAGAGAACGATGAAAACGATAAATCAGAGGATAAAACAAAAGGAACAAAATTTATAATTTATCTGCCTCTAAAATAGCCTGGAGGCCAATATTACATTAGCCTTGATTGTTGATAGTGATATATAATATATAATAATTAATCTTAACCAATGACCAGGTACAACTTCTTTTTATCTGGTTGCAGAATTGGGGGTAAAACATGAAAATACTCATTGTAGATGACGACTTACATATTCAACGCCTCTATCAGGAAGAACTCAGGGAAGAAGGGTATAATGTTGTTATTGCCAGAACAGGAAAAGAGGCTTTGGATCTCTTTGAAAAAGAAAATCCCGATATTGTAACACTGGATATACTTATGCCTGATATTGACGGGATAAGCCTCCTGAGAAAAATGAAGGAACAAAGACCGAAGGTTCCCATTATAATGTCAACAGCTTATGATTACAGAGATGATTTTGCAGTCTGGGCGTCTGAAGCCTATATAGTAAAATCAGCAGACTTGACAGAATTAAAGAAAACAATTAAAAAACTAACAGAAGAATAAAAAGATATTATGGAAGAATTGTCAGAAGAGGGCATACTTGCTAAAGACATCCTGCAGGGGATAATAAAAGCAAAAAAGCTTTTAAAGATGTATCCCCAGAATAATCCCATATACATTAAGACCTCAGAAGAGATGTACAGCAAATTTCAATCATTCTTTGAAAAAAATAACGAACTTTCTCTTAGAATGTTTCAGAACGAGATAATATTTAACAATGAAAAGATCTACCATAATCCCCAAAAAGAAGATAACCTGGCTCTTTTTTTCTTTAAAGACGGGATCAGGGAGATATCCTTCACACGTGGTTTTACTCAAACCGAATTTGAAGCATTTATAAAAATCATCAATACAGATTTTGAAAATTTTGCCCTTGACGATGATATAGTTACCCTTATGTGGGAGCATGATTTCGAGCATATTAAATACACTGTAGATGAAGAGGTTCTATCTGATGATAACGATTATAAAAGAGAGCAGGTTTATAAAGAAGTTAAAGATAAACTATATACAGACGATGACCTTGAAAAAGCCTATCAGGATGGATTAAAAATCGCAGAAAATCAACCTGTAACACTTTTTCCCCTGAGTGAGGCCGAACTTAAACATATCGTTAAAGAAATAGAAAAAGAAGAAGCAACTCCAAGAATAGATAAAATCATAGCTATCCTCTTTGAGCTTCTTTATCAAACAAAGGAAGGGGTTGTCTTCGCTGAGGTTTCCGGTTTTATTGAAACTTCAATGACCTATTGCATTAAAAATGCTGACTTTGAAAAAGCTTCTTCCATTATAGACTCCTTAAAATCTATCATTAAAAATAAAAACTTTCCGCAGGACAGAATTCTCTCTTTGGAAAAAATATTAACCAATATCAACAGTGAACCTTTCATCCAGGAGATTGCAAAAATAATAGATGATGAATCAATAGAAATAGAAGATAGTCTGATTGCTTTTGTGAAAAATCTCGATAAATCATCTATCCCTCATTTTATAAAACTGATGGGCGAACTTCAAAGCATCAAGGGCAGGCGAATAGTAATAAATATATTATCGATCCTGGGAAGGCTTGATGTGGAGACCATAGCCAATGGGCTTTATGACAACAGATGGTATGTAGTAAGAAATATAATTCTGATACTGGGCAAAATAGCAGACTCCAGGGCTATCGGATATTTAACCAAACCACTCTCACATACAGACCCAAGAGTAAGAAAAGAGACGATCAAAGCAATAGGCAACATAGGCGGCATCAATACCTTCCCGCTCTTAAAGGCTGCATTGAATGACCCTGACCCATCAGTAAGATTAACAGTTATTAATATCCTGGGTAAGGCAAAAAACGATGCTGCAAAACATATTCTGACAAGCGAAATAACTGATAAATCTTTTTCATTCAAAGATTTTACCGAAAAAAAAGAATTCTTTGAAGCCCTTACCAATTGGAAATATCAGGATATAAGAGATATTCTTATTTCTGCGCTCAATAGAAAAAAATTCTTTAGAAGGAAAAGAAATGATGAGACAAGGGCATGTGCTGCATTCGCAATAGGTATCATCGGGGATAAAAATGATATCCCCCACCTTCAAAAAACAGTTACATCAAAAAACAAAATATTAAGAACATTCACCAGCAATGCAATTAAGCAATTAAACAATCAGGATAACAATGGCTGATAAAGAAAAAATACACAAAGATATCATAAACTACCTGGCAGTTTTAATAAAGACGGCACAGTTACATCATATTAATAATATATCTGTTATGAATACCATAGAAAAACTCCTTTCCTTTATCAATCCACTCCTTGAAGAAGATGAGGTTACTCTGGAACTTGTAGGTGAATTTTTTCATATTGACGGTACGAGAATCAGATATTCAATGGATTATATCTTTAATTATGATTTTCTCATCAGAGAATTCAAGAGTAAGGGGCTTGGCACCATAGTCTTTAAAAATACCCTTCAAAAAGAAGATCTTCAGGCTCTGATTACAGCATTGATGAATGTGGGGGTTTCTGAAACATCTTTTGAAAAACTCTCAGAAGCTGTTCAGGAAATAAAAAACTTAAGTATAAAAAAACTAAGAAGAGTACAAGATGATTTCACTGAACTTGACAGAAAAAAAATCGTAAAAAACACATATTTCAATGCCATAACGCTTACAAAAAGCGTATCAGACAGAATAGGTTCTGGAGAGAAAATAAGCCTCAAAAGGGCAAAAAGAGTAATGGGGACAATTGTAAACCAGATAATTGAAGAAGAATCTATGCTTATAGGAATGACTACTATAAAGGATTACGATGAATACACCTACCACCATTCAGTAAATGTAAGCATACTTTCAATAGCTCTCGGCCACAGACTCGGTCTTTCAAAGAAATCTTTAACTGAAATTGGTTTATCTGCCCTGCTTCACGATATTGGGAAAATTGACGTGCCAAAAGAAATTTTAAACAAGCCAGTTGAGTTCACAGATGAGGACTGGGAAACGATAATGAAACATCCTTCATGGGGAGCACATGCAATACTAAAAATGAAGGGCCTGGATATCGCTTCAATGGGTCCTTTTATAGCCGCCTTTGAACATCACCTGAATTATGATCACTCTGGATATCCAAAGATAAAAAATAAACAAAATCTGGATTTCTTTTCTAAGATTATAGCCATAGCAGACCAATATGATGCAATGACATCTTCCAGGGTCTATTCAAGAATACCGATAGCTCCTGATAGAGCTCTGAGCATAATGGTTGACAGAAGCGGAACTCAATTAGACCCTTACCTAATAAAAGTATTTATAAATATGGTTGGTGTTTACCCTCTTGGCAGTCTGATAATGCTAGACACAAAAGAACTGGGACTTATCTTTGACAGCAATACAAATCCGGACTTCAGTGACAGGCCCAGGGTATTCATCCTTGTGAATAACAAAGGCAAGAGAATAAAACAGATGGCAGACCTGATGGAAAAAAATAATGACGGGACTTTTAAAAGAACTATTGTTAAAACAATGGATCCTAACCAGTACAAGATAAACCTGGCTGAATATCTGCTGTAAATATTCAATTAACCGCCTTGTAAGTTTAACTCTAACCAGAAGCTTTTTTTGTCAAATGGTTTTTTACGCATGACAGCTCTATTTTTCTTTTATATTCATAATAAGACAGGGTTTACAAATCAAAAGCTAATTGGTAGTATTTAAAGGCAGGTTATTGGTTGTTGGCAATCAAGGTAATACCCTAAATTGGAAACTTTCTTAAACCGGACAGTATTCCCCATTGCCTATCGCCTATTACCAATTGTCTGATATTTGGAGAGGTGGCCGAGCGGTTGAAGGCAGCCGCCTGCTAAGCGGTTGTGGGGGTAAAACTTCACCCAGGGTTCGAATCCCTGCCTCTCCGCCATGTACTTATACAGCACATGACTCTGCTGTGAATAATAACTCACGGCACTTATGACACTTAATCATTTTATTTGGAGGAAAATTATGAAAAAAAGCCTATCTGTATTGCTCATGACGGTAATTCTTGTTTCTTTTACAGCCTGCAAAAAAGGAGAGACCCCGGTCCCTCAAGCCCCTGTAAAGCAAGGACCCATAATGGACTCACCTATTTCAGCACCAGGGCATGGTGGAGTTCAGCAGAAAATCCAGTTTGAAGTAATTGTACCTCAGGAAGTAAAAGATGAATGGTCAGCGGTAAAGATTTTGATAAAGGATAAAAAGCAGAATACTTCTCAGGAATTTGCTGTCAAAATTGGTGAAGAATTAATAATTCCTGATTCAAAATTAACTGTCAAAGTTGTTTATTTTCTTCCTGACTTTAAGATGAGCGGGCAGATTATCACATCATCTTCAAGCTCACCTAACAATCCTTCTGCTGGAATAGTGATCTCTGAAGACGGTAAACAGATATTCCCCGAGACAGGTAAGTTTGGATGGCTCTATACGAAATTCCCAACAATACACCCATTTCAGCACGAGCGTTATGAACTTATTTTAAAAGAAGGAATTAAAAAACAGTAATTAATAACTGTAAACCCGCCTGCGGCGACTTTCTCATCCGCAGCCGGCCATTAAAGCCGGTGAGGCGAGCGAGAGTTCGCTTTTGGCGGTTTTTAGCCAACAATGCGCCCATAGCTCAACTGGATAGAGCGCCGGACTACGGATCCGTAGGTTGGGGGTTCGACTCCTCCTGGGCGCGTAAACATAACTGTCTTAACTCATTGGTTAACTGATATTAATATGGAGATCTGCGAGGCCTGTAAGAAATCCCGGGAAGAGTGCATATGCTGTTCGGAGTGCGGACATATCTGCTATCTTGATTATGGTGAAAACTACTGCCCGGTCTGCCTTCCAGAAATAAAGTCCTTTGCCAATGACTCCTAACAATGAGTTCTTTATGCATCTTGCCCTCAAGGAGGCAGAAAAAGCTTCAATGGAAGGCGAAGTTCCTGTAGGCGCCATACTTGTAAAAAACAAAAAGATTATTGCTTTATCTCATAATAAAAAGGAATCCAGAGTTGATCCTACAGCGCATGCAGAGATCATAGCCATACAAAAAGGAACATCTGAAACAGGAAATTGGCGGCTATCGGATACAACACTATACGTGACCAAGGAACCATGTGTCATGTGTGCGGGGGCAATGGTTAACGCAAGGCTGGGCAGGCTCGTTTACGGCTGTAAGGACGAAAAATACGGGGCTGTAAAAAGCCGGTATGAAATACTTTTCGACGGAAAGCTTAACCATCAGGTTAAGGTTATATCCGGGATTCTTGAAAATGAATGTTCTGATATTCTAAAGAGGTTTTTTCAGGTATACAGGTAAACGCCGTTAGAAGAACTTCGCCCATGCCTTAGGCGTACAAGCTTCTAGCGGGAATGCTCACACGGGGCATTAGACCCCGTGTTCACTTTGAAAGGAATTTATTTTACCCACGCCGCAAACCTGCCTGCCTGCAGGCAGCGGGGCTTTCTAACGGGGTAAACTACACTTCAAATATATTTCAGGCAGAATAAACAAGGGCCAACCGAAGCCAGAAAAAGGGAGTTATACCTGAAAAGCGGTACTGGCAGGGATTGGTTAAAGAAAAGACTGGAGGCGTCGCATAGTGGATGAGTGCACCGGTCTCGAAAACCGGAGGGGCTGTAAGGCTTCCGGAGGTTCGAATCCTCCCGCCTCCGCCATTACACTACGCTAAAGCTTCGCGTAATTGTTTTGTATAATTAATAACTGGAGAGATATAAAAGGTAAGCGTAACTTTAGTGAAGTTTACTGGAGAGGTGTCCGAGCGGCCGAAGGAGCACGACTGGAAATCGTGTAGGCGTTAATAGCGTCTCGAGGGTTCAAATCCCTCCCTCTCCGCCATTTTAAAATCTGTGAAATGTGAAGCGTAAAACGTGAAGGGTAAATACTAAACATATTCATTAATTTTTATTTTTAATCTTTCATTTTTGATTTTTTTATTCGATTTATATAATTACGAATAAGTTATAATTAAAAGCTGGGCTTTTGGGCCCTGTGCAACAATGTGGTGTGAAATCCGCCAGGTCCGGAAGGAAGCAACGGTAACATTTACAGTGTGTGCCGCAGGATCACCTGAAAGCCTGGCAATAAAAAAACCGTTATTAGTTATAAGTTAATAGTTATTCGTATTGAGTGTAACAATAAATAATCATAGAGCAAATTGCCAATAATTTTCCATAAAATATAATTGAGGAATTATAAAAATGTTTATTAAACGATTCACGATTTACGCTTCACCATTCACGGTCTTAACATGAGTTATATTGTACTTGCTAGAAAATGGCGGCCTCAGGATTTTGATGATCTTATAGGACAGGAAGCTGTCGTAAAGACCATCAAAAATGCCCTTGCAACTGAGAAGACCGCACATGCGTATCTTTTTTCAGGTCCAAGAGGAGTTGGAAAAACTTCTGCTGCAAGGATCCTGGCAAAGGCCCTCAACTGCTCAGGAACACAAAGTAAAAAACCCTGTGGAACATGCCAGAACTGCAAGGCTATAACAAATGGATCCTCCATGGATGTTTTTGAGATAGATGGAGCATCCAATACCGGGGTAGATGATGTCAGAGAACTAAGAGAAGCTGTGAAATATGCCCCTGCAAGCGGAAAGTACAAAATATATATAATTGACGAAATACATATGTTAAGCACACAAGCTTTTAACGCACTTTTAAAAACACTTGAGGAACCCCCTCCACATGTTATCTTTATCTTTGCCACAACTGAGCCCAAAAAAGTCCCTTCTACCATTCTTTCCAGATGTCAGCACCACTCATTCAGAAAAATTTCAAAGTCACAAATAAAAGAACGCCTATTAAAAATCGCTGCTGCTGAGAATATTGGTATCAAAACAACCGCTGTTGAAATTATATCCAGGACAGCTGATGGGAGCATGAGAGATGCGCTAACCATTCTGGACAAAGCATCATCGTTCAGCGAAGATATCAGTGATCACGATCTTCAAATCCTCCTGGGTCTGTCTGAAACAGATACAATATTAAACATTTCAGAATCCATTCTATCTGGCAATATTTCCAAAACCCTGTCCTTAATAAAAGAATTAACCGAAAGCGGCCATGATCTCCGGCCAATTGTCAGGGAACTGGTAGAACATTTCCGAAATGTAGCTATTGTTCAAATAGTTCAAAATCCCAATGAATTCCTTGAATTTACCGAAGAGGAAGTGCAAAGACTTCAGCAGCAGGCTTCAAGCATCAGCATAGAGGAACTGACGCTTATACTGACCGAGTTTCTTAAGCTTGAGACCGAGGTTAGAAGCTCTGAAAATCCAAGGTATGCTCTCGAATTGGGCCTTCTCAAAATGTCATTCATTAAAGGAATGACCTCTATCGATGGCATAATGCAGAAACTGAATAAAATAGAATCGCAAAGCCCTGCTGGCCATCACAAAATAAATGAGAGTTCTTCCATGGGAGGACCTCAGCAGAAGGAAACCCAGCTCAACAAAGATATCAAAAACAAAGATAATCTATGGTCAGAAACTATTAAGAATATTAAATCCAAAGACCGTCTGCTTGCATATAAACTTGCTGAGGCAAAAATAATAAACATTACAAATACTGAGCTTACTGTAGGGTTTAACGGAGGAATGTCTATTTT
>VAPB010552092.1_pt1 | contig 14943 bp, 18 predicted proteins | sample 3395101 | NCBI WGS metagenome assembly VAPB01 (sample SAMN08290433, study PRJNA428436) | hydrothermal vent metagenome | isolation source: Deep-sea hydrothermal vent chimney | place: Indian Ocean: Southwest Indian Ridge | reverse complement strand
GCTAATAAACGAAACGTTAATTTGCAGGCCATAATATTTACTATGGCATAAGCGGCTGGTTTATTTATGTCTCGTGATTGGCCAGAAGCTGCTGAACGTTAATTTGGAGGCTAGCTGTTATCCTAATGATGTCAGAGATTGCGATCGCCCAGTGTCGGTACGCACACGAAGCCCACATCGCAACCAGCGACCGCGACCTTGTCGTTCGTCACAGGAACTCCGTCCACCGCCTCGCCGGGTTTGATGTCGTACAACGCCAGCCGCGAGAACAGGTGCCGTTTAGTCGCTAGGAACTTTGCCATGTTTCCGCCAACAACGCCGGATGCCCCAAGGACAGCTACGGATGGTTTGTATGCCATGTGATAGGCTCCTTTCGGTTTCTGCACATGTGGGCTGACGGGAAGACAATAAAAGGCAACTGCGGGGCTATCGAATCGGTTTGCCGAGGTCCTTGACCCCGGTTACCCCCTCGCCGGATTTCTCGCGGTTCATCATAACTTGGGTCTTCTTGGACGATTCCTTCTTTCGGCTTCTTTTCATCCGGTCGTTCGACGACGGCCACCCGGTCCCTTTGCAGGAGAATGCCCCGCCTACGGGAATTGAGCGGTGTGCGGTCTCGCAACCGCATTTTTCGCACTCAAGCCCGGCTTCCCGCCTGAAGTCGGCGAGGCGGATGCTCTCCTCCCGTTTCCCACCGCACGCTTCGCATTTGAACAGGTATGTTGGCATGTTGGATTCTAGCTGGTATAATGTTTGAAGGGAGCCGTCACGGGTGACGGATGGAGATGCGTCATGGCCAAGAAGGGCAGCGAACAGAAATCCGACAGCAACACCAAGGAATGGTTCGATTCACTGGATTTGGTAGCCTCCTCCAAGGTGGCGATCGTGATGCACGACACGCCAGATCCTGATGCGATCGGAAGCGCCATGTGCCTACAGTGGATTTTGCGAAAGCGGTTCCAGTGCGATGCGTCGATATTCTACAACGGGTCGGTAAGCCATCCGCAGAACAAGACCATGGTCAACCTTCTCAGCATAGACATGAAGAGGTTGTCGGCCATGGTCGCGGATGAAGAGTACGCCCTGAAGCTGGTTGTGGACGCCACCCCGGCGACATGGTCGAGGACCGGAGAGCATGCCGACCTGAAGTTCGACGCGTACTTCGACCACCACCCGAAGGCGACCCCACCGAAGGGTTGGAAGGGACACGCCGACTACAGGCACTACGGGTCGTGCTGCACCATAATGTGGGAGATCATGCAGGAACTCGACCTGTCCTTCGACGCGGAGAACGAGGAAGACCAAGGGATCGCGTCGGCCATGGTGGTAGGCATACGGACGGACACGGACGAGATGTCGTCCGACGACACCAGCGAACCTGACCTACAGGCCCTATCAGGACTCCACCCGTATGTCATCCAGAAAATACTCCGCCAGATAATCAGGTATCCGGTTCCGAAGCACTGGTACGAACTTCGGAAACTTGCAGAGGACGCCGCGAAGGAGGAGTCGAGTACCATAGCCACGGGCCTCGGCTTCCTTTCCCCGGAGTCACGCGACGCCTTGGCTTGGGTGGCCGATGACTTGGCAAGGCGTGACGGCATAAGCACGTGTGTTGCGTTCGGAATAATCAACGACCGCATTGTGGGTGTCATGCGGTGCAGCAGCCCTACACTGGAGCTGAACGAGTTCGTCGATAAGGTGTTCGGCGAATCGACCGGTGGAGGAAAGAGGGGGAAGGCCGCTGCGTCCGCCCCGTTGGGGCCGTTTTTCGGGAAATACACGGAACATACCAAGGAATTCATCTGGAGCGCCGTGTCGAGCCTCACAATCGAGAGGGTCTTTCAGGCAGCCAGCGGGAAGTAGCTGACTACCAGCACATGAATACACTGTGTCCGTCCACGCTGCCTATGTCGAGAGCGTGTTCGTATTTGGTGTGTCTCAGCACCATCTCGCTGGCGGGCCTTCCCAGTAGGTCGGGCGCCGAGAAGAACAGGGTTCCGCATCGGTAGGACACCTCGGCGAGTTTCGCCTCGGCTGCGGCGCGATCTGTCGCCGCAGCATCGGCGAACCCGGCGAGCCATATGCAGAAGTCGCATTTCGGCACATCGTCACCGAAGCCGTGTGCGGCGCCCGGCACGCCGGGCCGGATTTGTTTGTGAAACGCGATCCCGGACTTCCGACGGAAATCGTAGCGGCATCGTATCAACGCCATCGCCTGCCTGAGATGTTCCCCACTGTCCATGACATCATGGCCACTGTCGAAAAACGATAGGCATTGGGGGTTATCAGGCATCATCCAGCCTCGCCTGCGCTGGATCCGCCACGCCAGTCATGGGTCGCGTCACGGACGCGCCGGACGCCCGAACTGCCGATTCGAGCGTTCTCGGCATCGGCACTCCGTTGGAGAGTCCGACGGCTATCACGGCCCCCACGACATCCCCTGCCCCAGTGACATCGTGTACATCGTGCGGCATGCCCGCCACATCCACCCAGTCGCGACAGGTTGTGCACGGCCCCCTCTCGTCCAAGGGGGAACATGAGTGCGATAGTCCGGCTTTCCCCTTCGTCACCACGGCCTGCGACTCGACCGGACAGAGAATCTCGCCGCCATACCGTTCCCATTCGGACTCGTTGCACTTCACGACGCCAGCCCCCTCGTACAGCTCCAGCCTGCGTTTCGCGTCCACAAGCAGGCGGCGGGGCTTTTCCGCCGGAGGTTTGTGAGCGCGGAAATAGTCCAAGATCGCGGACCAGTTGGCGCCGGTCCAGCACCCCTTCGCGTAGTCCGCGAACACCACGGTGTCGGGTTTCCTGGATCGAAGGGTGTCCTCGAGGATGCGGGCGCTCCCCCACGGTTCTACAGTCTCGCTGTCCATGCGGATCAGCAGCCGACCGCTCTCGTCCACGACGCGCGTCTTTACAGTGGTCCTGCACGACCATGATGTGCCGTAGTCGTCCGGTTTGCCGACCAGCTCTATCCCATGCTCTCCGCACAGTCTTTGGATGTCGTCCGACCTGTCGTGCCAATACGGTCCTACAAGGGCCACCGCCTCGCCCAAGGCGGCAACCGACGCAGCCACATTGGCCGCCCCGCCAAGCCTCAGCTCCGGTCCGCCGCCGTCCAGCAGCACCACAGGCACCGGCGCCTCCGGTGCCATGCGGGTCGCCTTGCCGCGGATGTACTCGTCCAGCATTATGTCCCCAACCACGAGTATCATGTGGCATTCTATCGCTGCTTTGGTCGCCACGGCCTCCGTTTGATAATGTCCTAACGGCTTGTGCGGCTAGCGGAGGAGGGTCGGTTTATGTCATCACCGTCTTTTGTGGTAACCGGGTGCGCCGGGTTCATCGGGTCACATTTTTGCGACCATGTGCTGAATGTGGCCGGACTCAACGCAAGGGTCGTCGGCGTGGACAAGATGTGCTACGCGGCCTTGGCGGAGAACATGCAAGCCGCAGCCGCCGACCGCAGGTTCGACTTCGTGCAGGAGGACATCGCCGACCACAAGGCGATGCGCGACTTGCTGAAGGTCCTGCGACCGCTCGCCGTGTTCAACTTCGCGGCGGAATCGCATGTCGATAGGAGCAATCAGGGAGGCGAGGAGTTCGTCCGGTCAAATGTCGCCGGGGTGCAGTCCATCGCCGAGGCGTGTAAGCGGCTGAAGGACGCAAACAGGCCCATAACATTCATACAGATCGGGACGGACGAGGTGTACGGCTCGCTGGAGTCAGGCAGCGCCACGACGGAGTCCGGCCTGAACCCAAACAGCCTGTACTCGTCCACCAAGGCCTCCGGGGATCTTGTCGCCCTCTCGTATTTCCGCACGCACGAGATGGATGTCAGGGTGACGCGATGCACAAACAACTACGGACCAAGGCAGTTCCCCGAGAAGCTCATACCAGTCATGGTGTACAAGGCCATGGACGACGAGGCCCTGCCAATCTACGGTGACGGCATGCAGATAAGGGATTGGATACATGTGACGGATCATTGCCGCGGCATCTGGGCCGCGTACCAGAAGGGTCGCCCCGGGCGCGTGTACCACTTCGACGGCGGGAACGAGATAGACAACCTGACCATAATCTCCACCATACTCGACGCTCTCGGGAAGCCGGCTGACCTTGTCGCGCATGTCGCGGATCGGCTCGGACACGACAGGCGATATTCGCTGGACTCGTCGGAAAGCGAGAGGGAGTTGGGCTGGAGGCCGATGGTGGGGTTCTCTAGCGGAATCGTCGAGACGGTAGAATGGTACCGAGACAATCACGGCATGCGAGATGTGTTCCGCGAGGTCATGTCTGGAGAGTACGCCAGGAAGAACTATGGTTGATCCGCTGCGCATAGCCAACACGGTCGTGCCAGTCCATGTCGTTGCCTGGACCCGAAGCGCCATGAAGCTGATCCGCTGCAACCAGAGTCTGGCGGAGCCGTTCCTGCGTTCGTGGTTGCGATCCGGCCATGTCCTTGGCGACCTGAACGAAGGCATCGTATCCGACTTCCTGCTGTCGAAGAACATGATCGACAGGGACACATGGGAGAGCCACCGCAGGATGTCCATCGTGAAGATGTACTTCGGAACGAATCCGAGGTACGCCAACGACATAGCTGCCTGCGCAAAGGCGTGCAAGGTCAGCGTCGGGTTCGCGACAAGGGCTGTGCAGGACAACAAGGCCTAACGGCTGATCCTCGACTCGCTCCGTACGCCAAGGCGCTTCTTCGCCCACTCCAGATCAACCAGCCTGTCCAAGTGTCTTGTTACCACCCCTGAGTAATCCCCGCGCAGGAACGCAGTACCCCTTCTCTTGGCATGCACAAGGTTCTTGTTGGCCAACCGCTCATACGAGTCCAGCTTCCCTATGAGGCTCCGTCTCCCGCCCCTTGTCTGCCCAAGCTTTCCGAATTCGGTTAGCGAGGCTGCGCTCGCCTCGACCAGCTCCTTCGTCCTTGCGACGAACATGCGCGTCGTGAAGAAATCCGACTCCACCCACACAGGATCGCCCCATTTCATGTGGAACCAACTGGGAAATCTGTCGTCGCTGTAGTTCGGCCCGTTCGACCACAAGCAGCCCCACAGAGACACGGCGAATGTGCCATGGCTTCCGCGGAGCCTGTCGAGGCAGGCGCTCAGCCAGTCGAAGCCCCTGTCCTCCTCCGGTTTCACGAACCATATGTCCGTGTCGAAGTGCATCACGAATTTGTGTTCCGGCCATCCGCACAGGGAGTACGCGTAACCAATGTTCCCACTGGATCCCCTCGGCAGCGGCAGGGTGGAGTTCCTGTCAGGTCCCAGCGTAAGCCAGTCCACACGACCGTCCGACTTGAGTCCGCACAGGTAGTCAACCATACCCTCGTCCGTGCTGCCATCGTCATAGACCGCAACATCGAGAATGTCCCTGTAGGGCCGTATGACCATCGACTCGATGTGTTCCCACCATTCCCGAAAGTATCCGCGAGGCCCGACGAACCTGTTGAAGCTGTTGATCGACAGTAGAATCTTGTCCATGTGCCATCCTCCGTCGCATTTAGACTAAATCAGGTTGTTCTAACTGTCCTGCTTGAGTGTGTTTGGTTATAGGACACACTCGAGGTTCCTGCTTCGACGAGGCGTGGCTTCACTGTCGCGGCAAGGCTTCCCTTGTCACGGATGGCCAGAGTTTTCCTCTCCACAGGCGTTTCAGGTCGGGTACGACCCGGCCTTGGTTCCCCGTCGTTCACGGGTACCAGCAAATCCTCCAGATTCATCGCCGCGTTCAAGTCCCGATCCAGCTCCAGACCGCAGGCTTGACAATGGAACACGCGCTCGGCGAGCTTCAGCTCGGCGCGCACTGCCCCACAGTTACTGCATGTCTTGCTGGACGGGAAGAACCGGTCAGCTACCACGAGCTTGGTTCCGTAGATTTCGCTCTTGTACTCGAGCTGCCTCCGGAACTCGTACCAGCCCATGTCGGCGATATGCCTGGCCAAGCATCTGTTGTGCATCATCCAGCGGATTGACAGGTCCTCGATCACCACCGCTTGGTTTTCGCGGCATAGTCTGGTGGTCAACCTGTGAATGGCGTCCTTGCGGATGTCACTGATGTGTTTGTGCAGCTTGGCCAGGCGGAGTCTGGACTTCCCCCTGTTCCTCGATCCCTTCTTTTTCCTAGAATGCTGTCTGGAGCAGCGTTGCAGCTTCTTCAACGACATCTTCAACGGTTTCGGCCCGCTGATCTTCTCACCTGTTGAGATTGTCGCCAGCGTCGTGATGCCGAGATCGACGCCGACGACATCATCCGACACACGATCCTTGCGGTAGTCGTCCCCAACATCCACCTGCACGGAGAGCATCCACCTGCCGCTGTCCCTGCGGACGGTCGCGCCCATAACCTTGCCTTTGAACCTCAGCTCCTCGCGCATCCTGATTGGGCCGAGATTGAACTTGTTCGGCCCGAGACTCAGGGTTTTGCCGTCGAACACCATCTCCCTGTGGCAGACATAGAAGCTCTCGGGGCTTCGGTGCTTGGCCTTGAACTTTGGGTGCCTAGCCTTCCTACGGAAGAACGCGGAGTAGGCCTTCTGGAGCTGAATCCATGGGTATGCGTAGACATAGTTCGACACCTCGCCCATCCATGGGAACCTCTCCTTCCGGGTCGCGTTGAACTCCTGCCTGAGTTTGCCTGGATTCGCCTTTCCGCTGGCCTTGTACGCCGCGTTCCACATCGCCAAGGCGTTGTTGTACGCGAACCGGGCCGTTCCGGCCGCCTGCTCAAAATAATCGGACTGCCGCCTGTTCGGGTCCAAGGCTATTGAATGAGCCAGAATCACGCATTATTCTAGCTGAGGCACCCGATAACAGCCTGAAAAGTTGCCTTTTGGCCGGATGAATGTTATGGTTCCGTAGGCGATCCTGCTGCTTCGACACATGTGATGGAGGAACGAATGACTACGGTTCTGATAATCCTGCTGGCCTATTCGCCCGCGACGGTGGTACTGAACATTCTGGCTTGCGCCGTGATGTCGTACATGCTGCGGCAGGAGGAGGAGTTCATCGCAGTCGTTCTTTTCAGGGGTATATCGTTGAAGCTGGCCCTCTACCCACTTTGGCTCAAGTCCGCCGGAGTGATCGCCAATTTGACATTCTGTACCGCTGTTTCGATGATTCGAGGCAGGTGGTAAGGGTCACTATTTCCTCGGGAACTGCTTGCGTAGCTCTTTCCATGGGGCGGCGAGACCTTCCTGCATCTCTTTCTCTCCTCGTTCGCTCTCCCTCTTCGCTACATCCATCAACAAGGCATTCTGCTCCGCGATAAGCTGCTCCACGCTTTTCGACGGTCGCTTCTTACATCGGAGCCTGTCCATCATCCCGGCTTCGACGACATCCTTGATTATCGCCTCCATGTCCAATGCCATGCCCCGCCTCCAAGAACAAAAACTATATCGACGGCCCACAACTGGACACACTGTCGGACAATTGTTTTGTTTGGACCCAAAGACGCGTTGTGCTATGGGACCAACGAGATTCGTCATCACTGGTTGTCAGCGATCCGGCACCATGTACACGGCGGCGGTGATGAGGGAGATTGGGATCTCGTGCGGCCACGAGTTCTTCTTCCGGCCAGGCGCGGAGTGCGATCTTGGACCAGCCCCGCCACGCGGGGACGCCTCGTGGTGCGCCGCACCGCACTTGGATCGGCTACCTCGCGGCACTCTGGTGTTCCACCAGGTGCGCCACCCGATGTCCGTCATCAGATCCTCGCTGGCCCGGACATCCCTGTTCAACGACAGGGCAAGGGCCGTTGCCAAGAGGTTCAAGGTGTTCATGGAGGGCCATTGTCCGGAAGCCGCGACCGGGGACATGGTGTCACGCTGCCTGTCATACTGGGTCTTATGGAACCGCATGGTCGAGAGCAAGTCGGTTCGCGCAGGCCTGCCGTACATGCGCTACCGCATCGAGGACATGGGGGTGGAGACCGTGCGAGAGATGCTCTCAGCGCTGTCCGAGAACACCCAGACGGCTCGGTTGGACGAGGCGCTGCGGTCAGTTCCCAAGAACATGAACCAGAAGCGCGTGAGACACAGGCCGTCATTGAATCTCGCGTGGCACGACATTCCTGACGGTGAGATGAAGCAGCGAGCCGAGACCCTTGCCATGCTGTATGGATACACCCTATGATGGAGATGGAACCCATATCGGTCGTCGTGGTGTGTCGCGACAGGCGAAGACATGTCGCGACATGTCTTCGCCACCTGCTCAGCCAGACGGTGCCGCCAGGCCCAGACCTGGAGATCATACTTGTGGAGCAGGGCGACTCCAGCGAGATGGAGACGCACGGCCTGCCGGTCAGGTATGTGTCCCTGCCCTACCTCCTGACAATCAACAAGCCGTGGATGTGCAATGTCGGGACAAGAAAGTGCCGCCACAGATGGGTTTACCATGTCGATTGCGACACCGTCCTCGCCGAGAACGCAGTAGAGCGCATACGCGGGGAGATAGCGGCTGGGTTCATAGACAAGAAGGCATACACCACGACGAAACTCAGGTTCCTCAACGAGACAGAGACCGAGATTCTGCAGTCGGACATGACCGCGGTTCCGGAGAAGACATGGGGAGTCGTCCATTCGTCCGGCAATCCGATACTCTTTTCCGTCGAATACTACTCCTGGCTGGGCGGATACGACGAGGCCTTCTGGGGACACGGATGCGAGGATCTCGACATGATCGAGAGGGTGTGCAGGAGCGGGGGTGTGATATACGAGCTGCCCGTCCAAGGTTGGCATCAGCATCACGCAGCATCGCCATCCCGCACCGGGAACACCGACAATTGGAGAAGGCACAGGCGGCATCGGCGCCGGATGCGAAAAAATCCGTCCTTGGCCGTCAGGAACGGTGACACATGGGGAATGGAGGACGCATATGTCTGATTTCATCCGTCTCGCCGGACGCAAGACACACCGCGACCTGTTCGACGCCGACCTGCACGACGACACGGTCCAATGGCTGTCAGAGAGGTTTGGGTTCAACGGACATGTCCGTAGGTTCGCCGTGCCGCAGCGCACGACAGGAGGCGCGTTCACTGCGGAGGTGGTCTGCGACAACGCCAAGGATACGCCGTGCGACGATGGTGGCGACGGGTGCGGCTTCGTCTACAACTCCGAGGTTCTGTCAAGCGACTGCAACCAGTCCGGTCCGCCGGATGAGATCGGGCTGTCCGACGACAGCAGGCACAGCCGGGACTGGGAGCATCCGCAGGAACATGGCTCGCCGTGCGAGCTTGAGGCTGGGCAGCAAGGCGAGGAAACATGCCGTTGCCCGAGGGAGGATGTCCCGATCCAGGGATCATCGCTTTACTTCAGCGTCCCTGCCTCGGCCTTCCCGCTCATTGCCAGGAGCGCCACCTGCGGAGCCGAGTATGTTGGCGCGGAGGTTAGCGACTTGCTCGCGGAGCTCGACAGGGCGTACAGGTTGGTCGTCTCAATGTCCGAGGTCTCGGCAGTACACGCGGCCGAGCCACCGATCACATGGGCCGGAGCCGCCACAAGGCTGGATGTGCTGAGGTACGCTGTGCGCGACCTTCTATCAGAAGGCGAGTCGGCCCTCCGGATTATCAGGCTCCCCGAGTCCGCTAGAACAATAGCATGATGCAGCTCGTAAACCTTCTTGGGGCCGTAATACTTTGCGAGCTTCTCATAGAGTTGTTCAAGTCGGCGACCCCGTTGGCCATGCTGCGCCGCCGCTTGGGCATAGAGGACGAACACGGACTCCCACTGTCGTGCGGAGACACCCCTGACGGAAAAGGATGCGCATGGTACAGCATGCTTGCAGGATGCGGGTACTGCATGAGCGTGTGGGTCGGCGTCGCGTCTGGCCTCGCTTTCGGACTCTGCCTGTTCAGCCCGGCGTGGATGCCCGGCGTACTCTCGTATGTCCTGAACGGACTCATCGTGCATCGCCTGAGCAACCTGTGGCACGCGATAATACACAGAGTGACCGACACCGAGGGCAGGTTGCGCAGGGACATGGAGATTCTTGGCGGAATGCCGGACGCACCTCCAGACAGCGACCCGTCGCTCGACGCGGACGGTGACAGCCAGGTGTGACGCGGCGGTCACTGGACGGTTTTATGAAGTTCTCAGGTCGTGAAATACTGAGTCGCACGAAGCTGACGGCGGAGTCAAGGTCGCCATAAAGCGAGGAGTTCTACAGTGGCGTCTTTCGCCGACTCCCCTTGACGACAGCGGATTTCTGTGTTTCTTGGACGCGCGCTTTGGCGTGCGGAAGCCCGGGCTGCGCGCATACGCGGAAGGTATTGACGGATGGCAAATCGAAGCGAGGCCCTCAAGGGCGCCACGGAGTTCTTCGGCGGGGACGAATTAGCCTCCCGCGTATGGGTCGACAAGTACGCCCTGAAGGATCAGGACGGCGACTTCAAAGAGACATCACCCGAACATATGCATGACAGGCTCCTACAGTATTTCAAAGGTGACGCAGCCGTCGCCGCAGCCATACGGAACGGGTGGTTTATCCCAGCCGGGCGCATACTGTTCGCAATGGGAAACCCGTTCGTGAAAGCTACCCAGCTCAACTGCTATGTCATACCGATAAAGCAGGATTCGTTGGAGGGCATATTCGAGTGCGCCAAGGAGATGGCACGCACATACTCGTACGGAGGCGGCTGCGGAATAGACATAGGCTCACTGCGTCCCGGCGGATCGTCGGTGAACAACACGGCAATAACCTCCAGCGGATCCGTCTCGTTCATGGACTTCTTCAGCAAGGTCACAGGGACCGTGGGACAGCACGGTCGGCGCGGCGCGCTGATGATTACGATACCAGTTGACCACCCGGACGCGCCGAATTTCCTGAACATAAAGGACGACCTCGACCCGTCCACAATGTCGTCAGCCGGGAAGGATTTGAGGAACTACATCTACAACCGCCGCGCTGTCGGACACGCAAATATAAGCATCAAGCTAACCGACGAGTTTCTGGAGGCTGTGGAGCGCGGAGACGATTTCCGACTGCGATGGGAGTCCGATGACGGGCAGATCGAGTCGGAAAGCACCGTGGACGCGCGGCAGTACTGGAGGGACATATGCCACCAAGCTTGGAAGCAGGCCGAGCCGGGGCTACTGTTTTGGGACAGGATGGTGGAGGAGAGTCCGTCCGACCAGTACGACGGAGGCGAGATACACACGACCAATCCATGTGGCGAAGCACCGCTTCCTCCATATGATTCCTGCAATCTCGGCTCGATCAACCTGCGACACATGGTGGATAATCCGTGGACCGGGAAATCGACCGTGAACTGGGGCAGGCTGTCATCCGCCGTGCGGTCCGCAGTGACTTTCCTTGACAAGGTCAGGACCATAGAGACGGAGGAGGGCAGGTTCCCGCTGCCGGAGCAGCAGGAAGCCAGCGAGAGGTTCAGGCGGATCGGCATCGGCGTCATGGGGTTCGGAGAGATGGTTGCGTCCCTCGGCATCACATATGGAGGCGACGGCTTTCCGCAGTTCTCCGAGAGGCTGTTTGAGCGCATACGGGACGAGGCGTACAAGCGATCGGTAGAGCTTGCCAAGGAGCTTGGGGCCTTCCCTGCGTTCGACTGGGAGAGGCACAGCAGATGTCCGTTCATACAGAGGTTGCCGAAGCGCATCGCGGACTCCATCGCCGAACACGGTCTGAGGAATGTCACCGTCGTGTCCTTCGCGCCGACGGGCAGCATAGCCATACTGGGGCAGACGAGCGGCGGCATGGAGCCGATGTTCGCCCCGATGTACCGGCGGTACTCCAACCTTGGCGGCACCGACCGAGTGGAGTTCAGGGTTTACGATCCGGCCGTGTCCCGCTGGCAGCAGGCGACCGGGGCGGAGTTCCCGACGGATCCGGCCAGCATCACACCGGATGTGCTGGACACATTACCGCCGTTCTTCGTCTTCTCGCACAACGTGTCGTGGGAGGCGAGGGTGGATGTCCAAGGGGTCGCACAAAGGTTCGTGGACTCGTCGATAAGCTCTACCATAAATCTCCCGCCCGACGCCACAGAGGACGAGGTCGCAGCGATCTACATGCGCGGGTGGAAGGCCGGGTGCAAGGGCGTAACGGTTTACAGGGAAGGATGCCGCGAGAACATACTGGAGACCGTGGCCAAAGGAGGCGAGGAGTCGGATTCACAGGAGACTGGCCGGCCGTGGGACAGGCCGACCGTTATGAAATGCCACAGCATGAGCTTCAAGAGCCACGAGAACCGCGTACTCATCGACTTCTGCGAGGACTCCAACCGCGACCTGAAGGAGGTCAAAGTGGTCATGGGCCGCAGCGGCGATGAGGTCCACGCCCTCTGTGAGGCTCTGGGGAGATGCGTGTCCAAGCTGCTCCAGAAGGGCGCCGATGTGGCGGAGATAGCCGAGTCCCTCAGAGGCATAAAGTCCGGCGAGACCCAATGGCTTCGGTTCGACGACGAGCAGGAACACCCGTATGTCGTGCGGTCAGTCCCTGACGCCATGTCCGCCTACATGTACCACGCATATGTGCTGCCGGCCAGGGAGGCCGCGGCCAGGGAGGCCACAGCCACTACGTCTCCTGCTGACCCGCTGGCTGCTGACGAGTCGATGCGAGGCGGCTCGTGCCAGCAGTGCGAGGGCGTGGACGAGTATGGGCGACGGTAGCGTTCGATTTCGTTTTGCTGCGCGGCGCACCGATGATGCATTCGTCACGGCACATTGCACACAGCTATTCACGGAGGACCTGTCTTGAAGCTTAGCCTGAGCTTTGACCCGTCAAAATCCGCCGCCCTGTTCGGGCGTTCCGGAAAAAACCTGAAGCAGATAGAACACCGGCTGCGCGTGAACATAGACGCGCATGGCGGGAACATCTCCGTGCAATCTGAGGACGACAAGCTGGCCAAGCGCGCGCACGATGTGATGAAGACCCTCCTGAAGCGTTCCGAGAGCGTGCGCAGGTTGGGTCCGGAGGACATAGACTCGATCATAGACGATGTGATAAAGCGCGAGTCGCCGTTCCACCTGGAGCATTTCCGCGGATCGACGGTCCCGTACACGGAGGGACAGACGGAGTACATCTCAGCCATGATGTCGAACGACCTCTGCTTCTGCTTCGGGCCGGCAGGGTCCGGCAAGACATACCTAGCCGTGGCCATGGCCGTGTCGATGCTCAAGTCTCGCTGCGCGTCCAGAATCATCCTTGTGCGCCCGGCCGTCGAGGCCGGCGAGAAGCTTGGGTTCCTGCCCGGCGGCGTCAACGACAAGCTGGATCCGTACATGCGACCGCTGTACGACGCCCTCGCCGACATGATGAAGCCAGACATGCTCAGGCGGCTCTTTGAGGACTCCGTGGTGGAGATAGCCCCGCTTGCGTTCATGCGCGGGCGTACCCTGCACCATGCCACCGTCATACTGGACGAGGCGCAGAACGCCACGCAGGACCAGATGCTGATGTTCCTCACCAGGATGGGCAAGCGGTGCAAGATGATCGTCACTGGCGACGCGTCGCAGGTGGACATCGACAACCGCCGACCAAGCGGCCTTGCTGACGCGTCCGAGAAGCTCGCAGCCGTGGACGGGATCGGCGTGGTCGAGCTGAGCAGGTCGGACATCGTGCGGCACCCGTTGGTGGAGAGCATAGTCGAGGCGTACGGGAGAGGGCAGACGCTATAATCCATTATGCCCAATCGGGCAGGAAGGAGGATGTGTGCCAATCCTGAGAGTGACTGTGTGGGACAAGAGCGAACACAAGAAGAGGAAGATCATCTGCGGCTCCGACGCGGCGTCTCTACCGGAGGCGCGAAAGGCGCTGTCCGCTGTCATAGGGCGGTTCGACACCCTAGACAAGATCTTGGGTAGCCCGTCCCTGCTCGTACTGGACATAATCCGCGCCAGGGCCGGGAAGGACTACACCCCGGCGGACTGGAACTCCAAGAGGAGCCTGAGCCAGGACGCGTGACGCCGCCCAAGCCGACATGCGCCTGGCCGAAGTGCGATAGCGAACCGAGAATTAGTTGGCTCGGTCGATGGCTGTGCGGGACGCATTGGCGTTCCGTGTGTGGGCTGTTGTCGGTTGGCCGCTCAGGTTTCGACGAGGCGTACGACGCGATCTGCGTCCAGAAAAAATGGCGTCTAAGCGAACGCGCGAAAGCGGACGGACTTGACGACCTGCCGGATCCTGATTTGTTCGATTACTCAGCTTGAACTATCTCTTGCATGCGGTTTGAGCCGATTTTGTGCCACTCCTCAACAAGCTCGTATCCGATGTAGCTCCGTCCCTGCCTTTCGCATTCGACACCAGTGGTGGCCGTCCCGCTGAACGGATCCACCACAGTCCCGCCGGGAGGGCAGAACCCAAGGACAAGCTGTCTGGCCAGCTTTTCCGGATATGCCGCATAGTGCTTGAACCGCGCGCGCTTCTGACCGTCGGATATGAGTTCCAGCAGGTTGCGCGCCGCCGCACCCTTTGGGTGCGGCGTCCACTCGGCTTTCTCACCACTGTACTCCTTCGGGTGAGTCTCCATTTTGTGTCGGTTGAATCTCTTCAGCACCCCGTCTTTGCGCATGTTTAGCAGCGATCTTTCGCTGTACGGCACACGGAACACATCCAAATCCACCCATGGCTTGCCTGGTCTCCTGAAGTACAACTGTATCCACTCTGTAACCTGCCCAAACCTGTTCACTATCGGCTGGAACTTTTTCTTGTGCCATGTCACAACCTCCCATGGCGCAAACCCGGCCGCGTGCATGTCGAGCATCAACCTCTCCCGCCAAGGGTGGTATTCCCCCCCAGTTATGCGCGGCCCGACAACTAGCGCGGCCACGCCGCCTGGCCGCAACACCCTAGCGAACTCCAGTATCTTTGGAGAGAACCACTTTGACACACTGTCCGGATCCGGAGAGAACTTTGCGAGGTCGTCGCCGTAGTCTTTGGCGTCCGCGTACGGCGGCGAGGTGAT
>VAPB010754529.1_pt1 | contig 15037 bp, 8 predicted proteins | sample 3395101 | NCBI WGS metagenome assembly VAPB01 (sample SAMN08290433, study PRJNA428436) | hydrothermal vent metagenome | isolation source: Deep-sea hydrothermal vent chimney | place: Indian Ocean: Southwest Indian Ridge | reverse complement strand
CAAGGGAGGTTTGAGAATGCACTAAATGATGCCAATGAAGCGGTAAGCCTACAGCCTGATGACTGGATGACATATATGGTGCGCGGTAAAGTTTATGCAATATTTGAGCGGAATAAAGAGGCACTGAAAGACTATACTGAGGCTATAAGGCTTAATTCGCATCTTCCGGATGTATACAGTAACCGTGGGAATATTTATGTGAAGCTTGGTCTTCTGGACGAAGCAGTCAGCGATTATTTACAGGCTATTGACCTTAGCACTGAGCCGCGGGCAGCTTACTACCATAATCTTTCAATTGTCTATAAAATGCTGGGACAGCCTGAAAATGTCCTTAGAAGCCTTAACAGGTACAGGAGCCTGACTGACAATAAGTAGATATAAATGGCTAAAACATTTTCTAAATCATTTAATATTCACAGACCAATATTTCATTTCCTGCTGATCGTTCTGTTCATCCTGATAAGCTACTCCAATACCCTGACAGTGCCGTTTGTATTTGACGACGGACCAAATATAGAAGCAAACCCCATTTAAGGGCGCAATATAATCTGGGCATTGCATACCAGTCACAAGACCTTATTAACAGAGCGATTAAACATTACGAGAAATCTATTAAACTTAATCCGGAGTGGATACTGCCGCATTTAAAACTTGGTCTGATCTTCCTTGAAAGCGGAGATAAAAACAGAGCCAGCAGAGAATTTGAGAAAGTCTTGCAGATAAACTCCGAGCATAAAGAAGCCCGCACGCTTCTTGATTCGATCAAGTAATGAAAGTTGTTTTGCCCCTCTGTATCTGAAGCAGGCATATTTGAAGCTGTCCTGTTGATATTTATTTTCTGGTCCAAAAAGGCGTTTATCTTATCCTGTTAAAATGCAGAAACCTCCAAACAGGGTTTACCCCGTTAGAATGCCCCGTGTGAGCCCCGTAAGAGACCAGAGGTCTTACGGGCTGAGCTTGCCTGCCGGACCATGCCTACCCGTTAAGGGCGAATGTCTTCTAACGGGGTTTACTTTTGCCTGTATAGACAGGATAAAATAATACAAAGTAATGAACATAACATTAATTTATCCGAATATATCAAAACAGGAACGTTACGGCTCAAAAATCGGTGAATCAGGTGGCTCACAGCAGCCTCTCGGGATTTTGTATTTAGCTTCCTATTTAAGGTTAAATAATTTTTCTGTAAAATTGATCGATGCTGAATGTGAGAACCTGTCGAATGAACAGATATTAAATATTTGCACTTCATTTAAAACAGATATATATTGTATAAGCACAACAACAGTTGTCTTTTCAAAAGCTATAAGTCTTGCAGAATACATTAAAGAGTATACCCCTGATATCCCGGTTGTAGTTGGCGGACCGCACATAAGCGGAGATCCCATTAATTCAATGAAGCACACCTGTTTTGATATAGGCGTTATCGGCGAAGGAGAAGCAACTCTTTTGGAAATAGCCAATTCATACAGAAACGGAAAAACCCTCGACAATATTAATGGTATTATTTACCGCAGGAACGGTGAAATAGTTAAAAACAGTCCCAGAGAACTGATCAACAACCTGGACGATATCCCCTTGCCTGCAAGAGACCTTTTACCGCCTTTAGTAAGATACCTTCCTCCGCCAATAAATTATAAGGGCGTGCCCTGCGCCACGATCATAACTTCAAGAGGCTGCCCCTACTCCTGTACATTCTGTGACAAAAATACCTTTGGCAGCAAATACAGGATAAGGTCCGCGGAAAATGTCATAGAAGAGATAAAACATCTAATCAAACATTACTCTATAAAGGAGATAGCTTTTGTTGATGATACATTCAATATAAATAATAAACGCTTAAACAGGTTATTCGATCTTTTGAGGGAAAATAACATAAGACTGCCATGGACATGTATGGCAAGGATCAATACTACATCATATGAACAGCTCAGGGCAATGAAGGAGGCTGGCTGCTGGCATATATCATTTGGGATTGAAAGCGGCAATAAAGATATCATTAAACTGATAAAGAAGGGAATTGACCTTGACTACACACGCCAGGTGATCAGGTGGTGTAAAGAGCTGGGAATTCAAACAAAGGGTTTTTTTATGATCGGACACCCGGGCGAAACAAAAGAAACAATTAAGGGTACGATTGATTTTGCACTTTCAGTACCATTAACACACATAGTTGCAACAATTAATACTCCACTGCCGGGCAGCTGGAATTACGATAATGTTGAAAAATTCGGTACAATGTCCACTATCGATTGGTCAAAGCACAATTACTGGATACCTGTTTTTATCCCGCACGGCCTGACGGAAGAGTATCTGCAGAAGAAACACGCTGAATTAAACAGAAGATTTTATTTTCGGTCTTCAGTTATCCTGAGACAGATTTCAGGCTTAAGAAGGATCTCTGATGCAAAAAGATTCATGAAAATGGCAGTTTCTGCGCTATCGCTGTTATTTGAAAGAAAATAAGTCTGACTTATTGCCCCGTAAGGACATATAGCTAATCTGTTTTAGAATTCCCTTTTTTTGGTACAGAGTTTATGTCTATATTTACTGCCTGTAGAAGCATCTGGAATGACACTATTATAGGAAGGGCTATAAGCATGATCGTTCCAGCTGATTTTGTCTGTCCGGTAACAATAGAGTCAAACCATTCTATAAAGCCAAAAAGCACACTTAAAACAAACAAAGGGCCTCCCAGCATTATATATACAGAAGCCATGTTAAAATCATAAATGAAATATCTTAAAAATATTCTTTTTATAAAGCTTCTCAGTAATTTTGGAGGGAACTGAACAAGAACCTTCCTGATGCTCAGGGAACTATTTTCATTTTCATATTTTGCAGGGATGTCTATATCCTTTATGACTGCATTTAACAGGTTAAGCCTTATAATCATATCAGACTCGAAAAAATACCTTTTTGACAGTTTATCCAGGTCCAGTTTCTCCACGATATTTCTGTGAATTGCAGTGTAGCCGTTTGTAGGATCTGCGATGTTCCAGTAACCAGAAGTAATTTTTAATAAAAAAGAGAGCACACTGTTGCCAAAAAGCCTTATTATTGGCGTAGATTTGAGCTCCTCAAAGTGCCAGAAACGATTACCTTTTGTATAGTCGGCTTTGTTTTCAATTAAAGGTGCGATAAGACGGTTTATATGTTTTGGATCCATCTGTCCATCTCCGTCTATTTTTATCATTATGTCACAGCCTAGTTCGAGGGCTTTTTTATATCCTGTAACAACAGCTCCTCCGACACCCTGGTTTCGATCATGATAAATGACTATGACATCTTGTCTGTTTAATTTTTCTGCAATACTTCCGGAAAGTTCAGGACACTTATCGTCTACCACAATAATATGATCGATACTGTCAGGTATGGAAAAAATAACATCCTTAATTTGTCCGGCTACGTTAAATGATGGGATTATAACTGCTGTTTTTGGTTTATGCATTTATATAGTATCCTTCTAAAATAAAATTATAGCATAATGATCGCTAAAAACAGGGCTGAAGAAAATAATACCGTACTTAAAAAATAAGGACGAGAATGTATTGTTTTAACTCAACTGGATACTATCAAACCTTTTAATGCTTAAGTGTATTGAAAAAGCGGTGACAAGAATATTAATGAGAAAAAGAAGGGAAATCAAAGAACCTATCATAAGCCATGCCTGTTTTGTGAATTCTATGTTAGATGATTCTTTTAAAAAGTAAAGATATACTGGAATGATCCCTATTGCAAGAGAAAATATTATAAAGAAAATGGAAATTACCATATATACTACATTGCCTGTTTTTATTTCTTTGTTATCACCTTCTTTTAAAGATTTTTTTAAATCTAAAAGACTGAAGGATATAGACATGCTTACAAGCGAGAAGCACAATAATGCAGTCGTCATAATTTTAAATGCAAAAAATTCCCCTCCGATATCAATAAAAACTGATGAGAATACAGTAAGTAATTGACCCAAAAGGAATATTGGTATCAATAAAAACAGGAATTTTATCCAAATATATTTTTTTGATGTTATAGGCGATGTTTTTATTATCCACATGGATCTTCCTTCAGAAACAATTGCAGGATAAACAAGCTTTGAGCATAAAGCAGCAATTATGATCAGTATAAGCCCGAGATCAATAAAAGAGATCATATATTTTAATTTTAAAGCATACTCTACCCAGTTTAAAGGCAAAGAAGCGATACTGAAAAGATAAACTATGATCAATGAAAGAAGAATAAGCAGCTGGTTGAAATTATTTGTATCCTTTATTTGGTACAAAAGGTCTTTTTTAAACAGGGTTGTATAATGTTTACCCAATAAAGAAAGCAGCCAGTGAACCGCTTTTGATTTAATTACGTTTTCAGCAAGCCTGGAAATAATATAGCTATGAGACATTTCACTCATTTGCGAAGAGCCTTCTTTTTGCAGCATTAACCATCCTCTGTAATGATATTTTTTGAAGATTAATATTAATAAAACGACTGTTAAGTAAGCAGTAAGAAGAAGTAATGCTATAAAAATAAAAGTATCGGTGTAATTTCTGTTAATAAAATTAAATATTGATTCGCTGAGCCATCTGCTGGGAAGTAAAATAAAAGAAGGTGTTTTTAATTCAACAATAAACAGCTTAAGATTTGCAAACAATTCGGGGCTTACAAATCTTTCAGGCTTAAATAACCTTAATACCGTGACAATAACTATAATTGCAATAAGGCCTGCGGAAAATAAAACTTTTTTCAGTTTTTTGATGTGAAAAATACCTGATAGCATGATAGTCATAGCGATGCCGATATTAACGGGAATGACAAAAAATACGGCAAAGAAGAAAAGAGAGAAGAAGTAGTACACAAAAGGCGCTTTCAGAATAATGCCCAGGGACAATAGAAGGGGGATGCCAAAGATTATAAGCATCCATGATGTTTTTAGGTGCGTTTCAAAAAGCCTGGAAAAAAATAAGGAAGTTCTGTTTACAGGTGAAATGATAAGGGTTTCCAGTTCACGTGACTGGTAAAACTTGTTAAGAGACATGATAAACCCGTTGATTATTTGTGTAAAAAACAGGATTATGAAAATAAGCGAATAACCTTTTATCATTATTAAATGAAAAATTTCCCCGGAAAGGTTTTGCAGTTTGGCCATACCAATACTAAGGAGTTTAGTGACTATAAATATAAATATAAGGCTTGAGACAATATGGAATAAGGTCTTTTTGTAAAAAGACCTGTTGAAGCTGAGCAGGTCATTTTTAAGAGACCAAAAAACAGGGGATATAAGTATAAGTAGTTCCTTCAATCAGATCTCCCTTTTATTTTTCATAGTCAGAAGTGAGACGCAGGAAAATATCCTCAAGTGTTTTATCGTCTGCTTTTACATAATACTTAAGATCATCACTTGTTCCCTGAGCAACAACGGTTCCGTGATTTATGATTGCTATCTTGTCGCAGATCTGCTCGGCAATAGCTATAATATGTGTTGATAAAAGGATGGTCATTCCCTCATCTCTTGATTTAAAGAGGATATCTTTCAATAATCTAACGCCTTTTGGGTCAAGTCCGTTGTGGGGCTCATCAAGAACCAGAACCCTGGGCTTTCTCATGAATGAAGCAGTAAGCAGCAGCCTCTGCTTCATTCCAAGTGAAAAATTTCCTATTATCCTGTTTTTCCATTCAAACAATCCAAACAGTTTTAAATATTCTTCAGAGAGTTCATTAAAAATATCTTCGTCCAGACTATAAAGCCCGCTTATAAAGGTAAGATATTCCCATGCAGTCAATTTTTCAAAAAGATAGCTTTTTTCCGGAATATATGCCATTGTTTTTTTTGCATTGATCGGGTCCTGACTGATATCATAGCCCCCTATTTTTATAGATCCTTCATCAGGCTTGATTAACCCCAGTATCATCTTTATGGTTGTTGATTTCCCTGCACCATTAGGACCGAGCAGCCCGAATATCTCTGATCCGTCAATTTTAAATGACAGATTATTTACCGCTTTGAGATCACCAAAAATTTTTGTACAATTGTTCATTTCTATCATGATGCCTCCAAAATCTCAACTCTGATGTTTTTTAATCCGTCAACTATAGAAGTAATTTCATGTAAAGTGCCTTCTTTGATCGGTATGTGAGTTACGTCCGCAGGGAACTGGGCCAGTGAAGGATCTACCGGGATCCATTGTCCGAGCCAGGCCTCCGGCCATGTGTGAAAATAGAAGAATCCGTTAAAGTATACAAGGCCGCCAATGAGACGGGTCGGAAGTCCGCCGGCGCGTGCGAAAGATGCAAACATGACAGACCTTCCAAGATAGTCTCCAATTCGTATATCAAATATTTCCAGGGAATCAGATAAAGTAAAAGTTGGTATTGAATTAACGGTAAAATATAGATTGGAAGTTAGATACCTTGCCATACGAAAAGCGTCGTTCTTTTCTAAAATAACCATATTGTAAGCGTTATCAAGAACAGTTTTATGCTTGCTCATAACCCACTTATCAGGTTTAAGGTATTTCTCCAGATCGTCTTTATTATACGGAAGGGCGTAGGTTCCTGCTTTTAATTTTTCAGTATCTGTTTTTTCTATTTTAAGAATATTATTATCAAGGGAAACGGTACTGTCTTTATAAAGCCCGGGGTCCAGGGTTACGCCGCTTATTTTTAATTTTAAATGTGTTAGTTTTTCGGTATCAGATAATATTTTGTTTGATTTTATAAAAGGTAAAGAGGTGTAGTCAAAAAGCACTCTTTCGGAAGGATCTTTAGCAATATCCTCTGCCTGGGAGTAAAGGGTTATTCCTGAAGGTGAAGCTTCTTTTATTATTATGCCCTGTTCATTAGTCCATATCATTGAATCTCCTGCACGGAACCTGTATATATTGGTCACATGAATCCCAATTTTTACCGGCCGTATCTCTTCCAATATGACCGTTACATTATCAATAGACAAATTTACAAGATCAAGCATCGGAAGTAAAAATAACTTATTGAGGACCAGATTATTTTTATGTATAACAGGTATAAACGTCAAAGGGAGATAAAAATCCTTGCCCTCGGTTAATGTTTTATGCGTCTTTCTTTTTTCAGGGGATTCCAGCAAAAATATTATACTGTCCTTATCGACATCACCTCTGACCCTAAGTCCTTTTTCTCCTTTATAATATGATGAAAACTCAAATGATTTTATGGAATAGAATAAATCACAGAGCACGGTCATCTTTTCTATGAAAAAAGTTTCTTTATCTTTTCTTTTTATCTTTGTTTCCCGGTTATGTTTAATTATTATTTCATCTCCTGCTTTTTTAATTGTAGTCTTTGCAAACCCCATTTTTACCGGTCCTTTATAAATGTCATACCAGTGGATTTTTATATCAAAAGAATCTTTTAGTAACTCTGATTTGTCTAATCCGGTATCTGTATAATTCTTATACAGCAGGATTGATATTAAGGCAATCCACAGGCAAAAAACGCTCAGATTTATTATTTTTAATTTTTTAGACATCAATATAATAATAAAGTTTTTTTAACATCTATACAAGTCTATTGTTGTCTGGACCTTTATCTGATTCCAGCGCATTAAACTGGTTGATGAGACATCAATTAAGAAAGTTTAATAGCGAAATTTGTTGAAAGCAGTTGTTTTTTGTGACGGGGGAAACGGTTATCAGGTCAGCTAAAAAGCATTATCTGTTCTGTTTTGTCTTCAAAAGGGAGTACCGGATAATTGTTGTCAAAGCATGCAGTGCAGTATTGCTCAGGCTTTTGAATTACCTTTAGTAGACCCTCAATGCTTAAATAATATAGGCTGTCGGATGTGATATATTTTATTATTTCTTCCAGGCTGTGGGTAGCGGCTATAAGCTCTTTTCTTGTTGGGGTATCAATGCCGTAGAAACACGGTCCAATTGTTTCAGGGGAACTTATTTTAAAATGAACTTCTTTTGCCCTACCGCCTTCCTTGATCATCTTAACGATTTTTTTACTGGTAGTGCCCCTTACTATGGAATCATCAACAACGATAATACGTTTCCCCTCAAGGAGCTTCCGGACAGGATTCAATTTCAGCTTTACTCCAAAATGCCTTATATTATGTTTTGGTTCTATAAAGGTACGACCCACATAGTGATTTCTTATAAGACCGAAATCAAATGGTATGCCGCTTTCTTCAGCATAGCCGATTGCTGCCGGAACGCCTGAATCAGGCACAGGTATAACCAGGTCAGCTTCAATAGGGTTTTCCCTGGCAAGCTGCCGGCCAAGCTCTTTTCTGATGTCATTTACATTTTTATTGTTAAAGATATAGCTGTCAGGTCTTGAAAAATAAATAAATTCAAAGATGCAGAAAGAATTCTTTATGGTATGAAGGGGTTTGAAGGATTTCATTCCATCATTGCTTATAACTACCATTTCTCCCGGCTGGACATCGCGAAGATAGGCTGCATTAATAAGATCGAATGCGCAGGTTTCGGAGGCAATTACATATGCGCCGTCATGTGTACCAATACTTAACGGCCTGAACCCATGAGGGTCTCTGATAGCGATCATTTCATTTTCTGTCATTATCAGTAGACTGAAGGCTCCACAGAGTTGTTTTACAGTATCAATAATACGTTCGTACAACCCTCCTGCCTTTGAATTGGCGATAAGATGAACTATTACTTCGCTGTCGGATGTTGACTGAAATATAGCACCTTCTGATTCAAGATTTTCCCTCAATTCAATAGCGTTTACAAGGTTTCCGTTGTGTGCTATCGCCAGAGAACCGAGAGCAAAATTGGCCATTATAGGCTGGACATTTTTTAGAGCGCTGGAGCCCGCAGTAGAGTAGCGGTTGTGTCCAATAGCTATATCTCCGGGTAAGCGCCTGAGTCTCTTTTCACTGAAAACATCAGCTACGAGCCCCATGGCTTTTTCAAGGTGAAGGTGTCTTTTGTCGGAGGAGCATATGCCCGCGCCTTCCTGCCCCCTGTGCTGAAGAGCGTGAAGACCGAGGTATGTTATATTGGCTGCTTCGGAGTGGCCGTATATACCGAACACCCCGCATTCATCGTGAAATTTATCAGTTTTTTCCAAATATGTCTCCTTTTTATAATTGCGGGCAGGATGTCATTAGTATAACATTTCTTAAAAATCTAAAAACTGAAAATCCAGAATTCGAAATCCGAAACAATATCAAATAACCAAAATTCTAATTACCAAAGCAACAAGTACTGTCAACAACGTTTTATGTTTTGAATTTTGAACCTTTGAACATTCGGATTTGTTTCGAATTTCGTGCTTAAGATTTAGAATTTGTCTTTATTCGCACCATTGTCTGGCATTTTGGAATATCCTGAGCCACGGAGAAACTTTGAGTTTCTGTTTCCAGTCTTCAGGCATCCATGGCCATTGCCACTTAAGGAACGTTCTCTCAGGATGAGGCATTATAGCCAGGTGCCTGCCGTCAGGAGAACAGATGGAAGCAATTCCTATGGAAGAGCCGTTTGGATTAAAAGGGTATCTCATTGTAATTTGGCCTGTGTCATCAACATAGCGTATAGGCGCAAGCCCGGTTTTTTCGATTTTTTTCAGAATGGTTTTATCAGGGAAATAGGCCCTTCCCTCCCCGTGTGCAACCCAAATGCCTAATACAGAGCCCTCCATTCCTTTAAGCATGACCGAAGGACTGTGCAGTATTTTTACGGTTGAAAAACGGGACTCAAAACGACCGGATATATTATGAACGAATCTTGGCTGCAGTTCATTTGAAATATTCTGCCACGGAACCCATCCGAGGATTGCCATAAGCTGACAGCCGTTGCAAACGCCGAGGCTAAAGGTGTCATCCCTGTCATAGAAGTTCTGAAATTCATCCCATATTTTTTTATTGAATTTAATTACACCTGCCCATCCTTTTGCTGAATCCAGGACATCTGCGTAGCTAAAACCGCCTACAAAGGCTACACCCTTGAAATCATTGAGCTTTATTTTTTCATCAAGAAAATCGGTAACAGTTATGTCCCAGGGTTCAAACCCTGCCTGGTAGAAAGCAGAGGTCATTTCCCTGTCACTGTTGCTGCCTTCTTCACGCAAAATTGCAACTCGAGGCTTATTATTGATTTTAAGAAAGGCACTGGCTGTATTTTCAGGTGTAAAAGTGAGATTGAAATTCGGGGCATACCTGTCGAAATTATTTTTTCTCTCTTCTTCGGCACATACCGGATTTGCCTGTAAACGCTCCAGTTGATAGCTTGTTTCTTCCCAAATTTCCCGTAGTGCTCTCATATCCTCATTCAATACAGTACGGACCTTGCCGGCAGGCAGGCTGTGAAATGCAATCTTAACCTTTTTTTCTTTTAGTGTTTTTCCAATAATTTTACAAGGAATGGACTCTTTTTTGAGGATTTCTGAGATCGTATCTTCATTTTCCGGCAGGTATTCCATGACCAGTCCCAGTTCCTCAGAAAAAAGAGTTTTTAAAACGTCGTTCACTCCGAATTCCGAACCCTGCCTGCTGGCAGGCAGGTTCCGAAATTCGAAATCGATATCAATTCCGCAGTTTCCTGAAAAAGCCATCTCAAGAAGAGTTGTTATTAAACCCCCATCGCTTCTGTCATGGCCGGAAAGAATCAAGCCTTTGTCAATAAAAACCTGTACAGCGTTGAAAACACGTTTAAGAAGTCCGGGGTCATGCACATCAGGAGACTCATTGCCGATCTGATTGTAAACCTGAGCAAGTGCGCTTCCACCAAGCCTGCTTTTCCCGTTGCCAAGATCAATATAAACCAGTTTACTCTCTCCCGGCCTCTTAATATCCGGTGTAATAACTTTCGTTATATCGGGGCAGGTTGCATAGGCGGATATAACCAGGGTTCCTGGAGACTTTACTGTTTCGGTTTCACCGCTGTCATGCCGGGAGACCTGTGCGGCCATTGAGAGGCTGTCTTTTCCTCCGTCAATGGCAATTCCGAGTTCTGTCATAATATTGCTCAGGGCGAAAGCAGCATCATATAGCCTTGCCCCTTCACCAGGGAGCTTTGCAGCCCACATCCAGTTGCCGGAGCATTTGATATCTTCTAAAGAACTTATTTTTGCCCATACAATATTTGTTAGTGCTTCACCAACGCATAGTCGAGCCATTGCAGAGGTGTCAAGCAGGCCTTTTACCGGCTGTTCTCCTATTGATATGGCAGCGCCGGTTGATCCGAAATGACTCTGACTGACAACAGCCACATTGGAGACCGTAAGCTGCAGGGGACCGGTGCACTGCTGCCGGGCTATCAGGCCTGTGACACTGCGGTCGACTTTATTCGTAAGAAACCTTTTTGACCCGACCGAAAGCAGACGCAATACCCTTTTAAGAGCAGTCTTTACGGAAATATTTTCAGGTAATTCAAGGGGTTGAGTTTTAAACGGCATCCGGTCAAGATGAAATGTTTTTTGAGGCATGTCGCCCAATATCTTTTCCAGATCCAGATTTACCGGGGTGCTTCCGTCATTTTCATCATAAAGGACTATATAGCCGTCGCCGGAAATCTTGCCAATGACTGATGAAGATACTTTTTCACGTAAACACAATTCCCTGAACACCCCGATATCTTCGGGTTTTACAAGCAATGCGTTCTGCTCCTGATATTCCGCGCCCCATATTTCAAGGACTGAAAGGGTATTGTCGCCCAGCGGTATCTTTCTTACCTCGATCTTTGCACCTGCAGGATATATGATTTCCTTAACAACATTACAATTTCCGCCTGCGCCCTGATCATGTATACTGACAACAGGGTTATTGTCACCCATTTCAATACATGCACGTATCACCCTGTTTGCTTTCTGTTCCATTTCAGCATCACCGCGCTGAACTGCGTTAAAGTCAAGCTCTGCGATGTTCTCGCCCTGTATCATGCTTGATGCTGCACCCCCGCCGATACCGATCCTGTATGCGGGGCCGCCGATCTTGACCACCAGCATTCCTTTTTCAGGACTGCCTTTTTCAATATGCCCGGCATCCATCTGACCGACACCTCCGGTAAACATAATCGGCTTGATCCACTCATACCGTTCTCCATTATGAATTCTCATGCCGAATGAACGTGTGTATCCCTGTATAATCGGCTCTCCGAATTTATTTCCATAATCAGATGTCCCGTTGCTTGCCTGAATTTCTATTTCAAGAGGTAATGAAAGGTTTTCAGGATAGGAAAAAGTTTTGTCTTCCCATGGCTGTTCATACCCCGGGATTAAAAGATTCCCAACGCAATAAGCTGCTGTTCCTGCAATAACCAGGCCGCCTCTGCCGGTTGCCTCGACATCCCTTATCCGACCGCCTGTTCCTGTTTCCGCTCCGGGGAAAGGGGCAACACCGCTTGGAAAGTTATGTGTTTCAGCGGTAAAGATAATGTCATAATTACGCAATATATTTTGAAATGGTGAAGGGAGATGCTGCTTTTCAGGATTTATTGTATTGACTTCATATCCCCTGATCGAGCTTGAATTGTCTCTGAACGCAATTACACTGTTTGCAGGGTTGGCTTCAAGTGGTTTTTGAATTATTTTTATCAGGTCATCAGGAATTTCTTTGCCGTCTACAATAAGCCTGCCCTTAAAAAACCAGTGCCTTGAGTGTTCGCTGTTTGACTGGCTGAGGTCAAAACATTCAACATTTGTCGGGTTTCTGCCTATGTCGTTAACAAAAAGGTTATAATAATAATCTTTATCCCACTCATCCAATCCAAGTCCCATTTCTTTATTTATTTTTTCAAGGGCAGTCTTTCCCTCCTCAATCAGTGGAATTTCCAATACAGGTTCAGGCTTGATGCCTGTTTCAAATGTGGTGAGCGGTTCAGTATAGGGGCATTCTGTCATACGGTCATAGAGCAGTGAAGTGTGACGGGTAACAAGTAACGAGTAAAATTCTTTTAACTGCTTTTCACTTACTGATGACTTTTCACTGAGAACCAGTTGATATCTGCGGGACCGTTCAATACGTGTTATTTTATTCAGCCCGCAGGCATGACATATAGAAACGGCATTTGTAGACCATGCCGTTGTAAAATTCATGCGGGGACCGACCTCTAAAAGACAGGGACGAGAGACGATTGACGATCCGTTCTCCGTAGCACTGCGAAGGATGAATTGACGATTAAAAAAACTCTGATCGGAAAAATTCTCAGGTTCAAATGTCTCGGCAAGCAGCCATCTGAGGGTTTCAAGCTCAGACTTTTCAAGAGGTGCGGTAGTTTCTATATTAAAACAGTATTCAGTCTGTATATCCTGTATCTCAGGAGATATGCTTTCCTTTATAGTTCTGAGAAGGTCTTTTTTCTTTATTTGAGAAAGGGCCGGACAACGAAAAAAATGCAGCAAATCCATTATGATATATACCTCTTTATGTCATTTATTCCATTACTGTCCTGAAGATTCCTGAATAAGTTCCCTGAACTTTGCCCAGGCAGGCGTCAGGCAGGCCTGTCAAAAGAAAAGATTTTAATACTTTGAAAAAACTTCGTCAATAGTGTATCATTTTTTTCTGGTCAGTGCACGTTAACAGATATTCAGAAACAGTCTTTATCATAAGAACCAACCCGTTCGATTAACCCTGACTTGCAAGTCAGGGTTAACTCAGGGTTTTAATAATTATTAATGAAAAACATAGTACTTAATACAGAAATGCCTGATATGGGCATACCCAGACGCGGAAAAGTAAGAGATATTTACGACCTTGGCGAGCATTTGCTGCTTGTTGTATCAGACAGAGTTTCTGCTTTTGATGTTGTATTGCCAAACGGCATCCATGGAAAAGGGCAAGTTCTTACGGCCATATCAGTTTTCTGGTTTAAAATGATGGAGGATATAGCCAAAAACCATATCGTAGCAGTTGATGTAAAGGATTATCCACAGAAACTGCAAAAATATCGGGATATGCTTGAGGGAAGGAGTTTACTTGTTAAGAAGGCAAAGGTGTTGCCGGTTGAATGCATAGTTCGTGGTTATATTTCCGGAAGCGGCTGGAAATCATATCAGAGAGACGGAACAGTTTGCAGCATAAAGCTTCCTTCGGGGTTACTTGAATCTTCAAAAATTGAATACCCCATTTTTACACCCAGTACAAAGGCCGAGTCAGGTCATGATATAAACATTTCTTTTGATGAAGCAAAAAAGACAATAGGTGCGGATACAGCAGAGAAACTAAAAGATTTAAGCCTCAAAATATATGAAAGAGCAAGACATTCTGCAGGTAAGAAGGGCATTATCATCGCAGATACAAAGATGGAATTTGGAATTTATAACGATGAAATAATATTGATAGACGAACTGCTCACTCCTGATTCATCCCGTTTCTGGAGCATAAAGGATTATGAGCCGGGAAGAAGCCAGGACAGTTTTGACAAGCAGATTGTTAGAGACTATCTGCTCACTCTGGATTGGGACCAGACCCCGCCAGGTCCTGAACTGCCTGATAATATAGTGAATAAAACCTCGGAAAGATATCAGGAGATATTGAGGATTCTGACAGAACCTGTTTGATATTATGTGAGATTTTTTATCCGCATGCCTGAGGCATGTAAACCTTGCAGTGTGGCGGGTTTATCTGCCAGTTTTTTTGGAGGGTCATCCCACACCCTAAGTTTGATTTATTTTTTGGGGTTACGCACCCCAGGCCCGTGGGTCGATTTGATTTAATAAATTGCTGGGGCGTTCCACCCCACACCCGCACTTCTTTTCATTGTTTTTAATCTTTTTAACCCCCATTGATTGATTTAGGTCTGCGAAGAGAGTGTGAAGGTTAAAAAATAATTCGTGTTTGAGTCTATTCGACGAGTTTGAATTATTTTACTGAACACGATTGAAGTAGACCGAAGTAGAAGCAATCACGGGGCACGTTTCTTTGCCCACTTTCTTTAGAGGTAAAGAAAGTGGGTCGGGTGTGGGCGAAGCGCCACAAGAAAATTGAATCCGGGGGTTTAGGGCATAGGTGTTAACTTAAGCATTTAAAAAATGGTCACTTGACCGTTTTTTTATTGCAATAAACCGATAGCATTATATAAGCTATCGGTAAAGGAGGATT
>VAPB011291413.1_pt1 | contig 15082 bp, 18 predicted proteins | sample 3395101 | NCBI WGS metagenome assembly VAPB01 (sample SAMN08290433, study PRJNA428436) | hydrothermal vent metagenome | isolation source: Deep-sea hydrothermal vent chimney | place: Indian Ocean: Southwest Indian Ridge | reverse complement strand
GGAAGGCCCACAATGTAAATGTGGTTGTGGGAATTTAGTAAATATATCTATCTGCGGGAATTCATGGAATAAATTTATAAATGGGTATGTTTATTGGGAATCATATTTTAAAGAAAGAAAAGAATGGAGCGAACAAAACGAAAACAAAGCAAACGTGCTGATCTTATCATAACGGCAGATTTTCATTTAAGAGAATCCACCCCTATTTGTAGAACTGATGATTTTTTTGCAGCACAAACTAGGAAATTAATATTTCTTTCCCGATTACAAAAAGAACATAATTGTGCCGTCATCCATGCCGGCGATTTATGGGACCATTGGAAACCAAGTCCCTTTTTAATCACCTATGCTTTCATTCATTTACCTAAAGAATTCAATACCATATTTGGAAATCATGATCTTCCAAATCATTCTCTTGACATGATAGATAGGTGCGGAATTAATACATTAGCAAAAGCGGAAAGAATAAAAATATTACCAGGAACACACTGGGGACAAAAACCAGATAACCATAGTTTGATTATCAAAGACCGTAAAATATTAGTATATCATACTATGACATATCAAGGAAAACCGCCATGGCCAGGATGTACTGATCCGAAAGCACGAGGAATACTTCGAAAATATCCTATGTATGACGCTATCATAACAGGACACAATCACCAACCTTTCATTGAAGAATATGAAAACAGAGTATTGGCCAACCCGGGTTCCATGATGCGCCAAAATGCCGACCAAATTGACTTCCGCCCTCGGGTGTATCTTTATTACGCTAAAGAGAACCAGGTGGAGCCCATTTACCTACCTATTGAGGATGGCGTGGTCAGTCGCGAGCACATCGAAAGAGGAGCAGAGCGCTCAGACCGAATTGACGCATTCATTTCAAAGCTTGATGGGGAATGGCAAGCCGGTCTAAGCTTTGAATCCAACCTGGAGGAGTTTTTCAAAAACAACCGAGTTCGTAAACAAACAAAAGAAATAATCTATAAAGCCGTTGAATCATGAACGAAACAGACCTACTTGAACTCAAACAGGAGATCACAGAAGCCACAGGCAAGGCTGCCGAATTAAAAGGACAACACACCATCCTCACAAAGCAATTGAAGGAGAAGTGGAATGTCACGACCCCGAAGGAGGGGAAAGCCAAATTGGAAACTATGCAAGCCGACATTGACAAAAAGGATGCAGAGATAACGGAACAAACTGAAAAACTTGAAAAACAACTCAATGAGCAGGATACAAGATTTGAGGAATAATTTTGAGCGAAATAAAGGCAAGCATGATCAAATTGAGATCTCTATTTCTAATCTTTCTGAAAAAATATCTGACGATAAGCGGGATCTTCGCCGGCATGAAGAAGCTCGTGAAATACTCAGGGCCGTTGGTCTGGAAACCCAAAAGCAACTCCAGTACCATATCAGCGACATAACTTCCCTTGCTCTGGAGGCCGTGTTCACGGATCCGTATGAGTTGGTTGCGGAATTCGTACAACGTCGGAACAAAACCGAATGTGACCTGTTTTTCTCCCGCCGGGGAAGCCGGATGGACCCCCTGGACGCAAGTGGAGGAGGTGCTGTTGATGTAGCTTCATTCGCTCTCCGGATCGCTGCTTGGAGTATGCAAAGCCCCAAGCGCCGTAATGTAATCATACTGGATGAGCCAATGAAATTCTTAGACACCCAAACGGACAGGCTCGAACGAGCCAGTATGATGCTCAAAGAGCTCTCAAACCGTTTAGGAATACAATTCATAATAGTGACCCATGAAGACACCTTGACTGAGTATGCAGACCGGGTGTTCCGGGTACGCCAATCCAAAAAAGGAATCAGCTATGTTACCGTCCAATAGAACCTTACTGAAAATAGTAATCAACAAAGAATTCGGTAAAGGAATTAATAAAGTAAATTTGTTTATTGCTATTGAGGAGTTCATTGACCTGCACTACCCCCCAGTGGATACCCGTCATAATCGAAGACAATTGAATCGCACAGAAATACTCAACCAACTCGTACATGACATACAAAAGGCCGGAGGATTACAAGAATGGAAAATTGGTATACAGGGGCCGGTCGTCGGGTCATTTCCTTTTAAGAAGAAAAAACAGTCCCAGTACCAAAGTGATTAATCCCGCCAGAATCAAAAAGCCATGTTTCCAAAACGGATTTGCCTTCTCAATAACTGGGTATGGGATATCATTAGTCACAAAAACGGTATCAACTTCCTGAACCAACCCAGAATCTAAAGTGAATTGAAAAACAGTATCATATTGGATCAATTCTAACCAGAGGGTATTACTCCGGATCCCGGCACTTGCTTCCGCCAGTGTAGTCATTAGTTTTAAACTCGTATCAGGCAGATCTATCTCTACTGGTATATAGATGCCCCCCCATATAGTATCCCCTGGAATTAGCGAGTAAATAGTGGTATCCCGATAAATAGTTGTATCCCGATACTCAACCACTGAAGTGATATCAGGCGGAAAGCGTCCAATTAACCTAGCTAGCCGCCGCTGTGGAGAGCAGCCGGTCAGGATTACTGCGATTAAAGCAACTATGGAATATTTCATTTTCCTATTTCTTCTGGTTTTACTTTTGAAGGAATCTCTCCTGGCGGTTTCATCACAGCTGCCTTTGCCGGGCTTGATTGTTTTTCTTCTTTCATAACATTCACATTCACATCAGTCCGGATGGCATTGTTCAATGCCTCCATCATCGGGCTTATCATCTGTCCATATTTATACGGCATTTCCAAAAGTATTACTTTCAATTGATCCCCGATCTGAGCCGGAAGAATGTAGGCTTTTTCTAATTGCACTTGCTCCATTTCAGGGGCCTTTGTTGAAGCACGTTTCTTTGTTCTTGTTAAACTCATGGTTTCTAATTTTTGTTTTGGTTAAACAATTAATTAAGATTCAAATGACTCTTGATTAAGTCTATTTCTGTTTGTTGTTCTTTGATTGCTTCAACAAGAATACTAACAAAATTATCATATCTGATATTTAAATAATCAGTATCCCCAATTCGTTGAACTGTTTCTGGAAATACTTTAATAACTTCTTGTGCTATCAACCCAGCTCTTTTCAATGCGGGATCTTGGCCTGTTATTTTTTTACCGAGAGTGTTGAAATTGAATGTATATCCTTGAAGTTGCGTGAGTCTTGACAAAACATTTTTTTCAATTGGTTGAATATTTTTCTTTAATCTTAAGTCAGACGAATCAGCTTCATAGGTGAACTGAGAAGTGCTTGTATTGAAAACTACTTTATAGGATTGTGCTCCAGATGTGACTTGTACATAAATTTCATTCCATACATTCCCCGCTTGTCCCAATGTAAGTCCCGTAGCAGAAGTAGTCGGATACAACGCAGAACCGGTTAATGTCAACTCAGAAGCTCCTTCAATCCACCACGCATGAGAATCATGTTTTCCAGTATAACTTTGCAACAACACCCCAGCATCATCTGATGTGTGGAATATCAGTTTTCCAGCATCATTATCAGCATCCCTATATCCCGCTATTCGACAGATCACATCATTTGAAGCAAACGTGGCTGCGTCATTATGGAATGTAATTCCACCAACCGTAGCATCTGTTGTTTGATTCCCAACCAATTCCAAGTATCCAGTATTTCCCGCAGCAGTAGCTCCTATTGTCAGCGTGTAAGTTCCTCCTGCTTTCGGCGTGGTTAATGTACCAACCATCAAAGCCGTACCATTGAATTCCAAATTGGCCTCTCCATTAACTGTGTTTGCATCAACAGCCGTAATCACTCGGTTGTTACTTCCATTAGTCATCGTAATTAGACCTGTGATAGCATGGGTGTGGCTCGTTGTAGTTACTGCGCTAGTACTAGTTTTTGTTAATGTACCAGGAGTTCCCATTGTGACAGATCCTGCACCTGTAATAGTTGTGAAATTCATCCCATTACCCGCCGATACACTTGTTACTGTTCCACTTGTTGCAAATAATTGAGCTAAAGTTTTTGTGCCAGAATTAATATCCGTGAATGTCATATCCCCAGCACTGATATCTATATAAGTATTAACATCATCAATATACAACCGATCTACATACACATTATTCCAGAAACGGGGATCAGTACTATTTCCAAGATCAACTGTTTTATTATCATTTGGAATAATATCTTGATAAAATGTTACACCTCCTGGTTGCCATGTTGTAAGCAATCCCCCTCCTACTACGATGTGCGCACCATCAGCGACACTCTCATAAAGGTAAGTATCTCCCCCACCATCAAGATAGAATTTCTTAGTGGCCCCCATCTTAATATCATCAGCTACGATCAGAGCAGTCCCGTCATAAGTTAATCCAGTATCATAATCAAAATCAGTACCACCGGTATTCATGTGAGGGATCTGATTGGAAATTCCATATGCCGGAGCACCTCCAGCAGCTAAAGAAGCCAACGTCACTGTCCCAGCAGCAACAGAAGTAAAAGTCATATCTGTACCACTCACATCTATATACGTCCCAACCACATCAACATACAACCGATCCACGTATGCATTATCCCAAAATAAGGAAGATCCACCAAGATTAAGAGTTTTATTCCCAATTGGAGAGAATGTAACATGAGAATAAATAGCCGTGGCATACATGGAGAGCCTTGTAGTAGAAGCTCCGACCATGATATGCAATTCATCATCTGCATTTTCATATATTCCAGTATCACCATCCCCAAACAACAGCCGTTCATTACTATTCCTGAGTAGGATATCATCATTGGATGTGGAAGGGCTTAAATTGGTTCCGCTCTTAGTCCAGTACTCTCCGCTGAAGTACGTATTGAAAACAGAAAGGTCCGCCCGTTTCAAAATACCAGCCGAAGCATCATACATTACCAATTCATCCAAATCCTGTAATCCAGAAGCAATAGCGGTCTGCCCAGTAATAGCTGAGACGTGGAGGGTTTGAGCCCCGTCCGCCACACTTGTAATCTGCCCGGTATGATTTGGGTGTGTATAATTATTGAAAGATAAATTGGCATTAAAATAAGTGTTCATCACGGCCACATCCATCCGTTTAATCACACCCCCATCATTTACTAACAATTCATCAGTGCCAATAAGCCCAGTGGTCAGTGCCGTCTGGCCTTGAATGGCAGCAACTACCAAAGTTTGTGCCCCATCTCCAGATGAAGTTACATGCCCTGTGTGATTTGGATGCGAATATATAGTATCTTGCGCTAATTCTGCCAACGTTTTTGTCCCCGTCACCAAATCAATAAACTCCATATTATCAGAAACATCTACAGCAATCTGAGTGGAAACATTGCCCATTACAATACGGGCCAAAAAAGCATCGGTAAAGAAATTGGTAGAACTCCCAACATTATCATCCTTGATCAGCACTCCATCAATAGTAATGCCTGCCGTTGCCGTATGCTCATTGATAGTATCAACAGTCAAAACCCCAATAACATCTGCATCATTGGCGATTTTTAAATCAGTCCCCCAAATATCACCCCATTGTGATGTCACCGCTCCGAGGTGGAATGTACCAGTGGAAAACGGCACAAATTCAGTCAACCCTAATTGTAACCGTTGTGTATCATCTGTATACCATTTATGAACATTACGCCCAATGTAATAAGCATCAATCATTACGGCGGAAGTATCCGCTAATTGGATTGTCACATCAGCAGCATTATTAGAACCATCCCGTGTAACAAACATATCAAACACTAATTTATCCGCATGAGCAGAAGCCTCATTGTGGACAGTAAAGGAACCAACTCGCTGCCCTGTTGAATTCCTATTGCCTACCAACTCAATACCCCCATAATCCCCAACAACTATATCCCCAATTACAATAGAATGGACAGGGGTGGAAATCTTAGGAGAAGTAAGTGGCCCAACAAAAAGATCATCCCCATCAAAAGTAAGATTTTCCTGAGCTACAATACTGGTCAAGCCTCCATACGTCCCAACGGCATTCGGAGTGTTCCCAACCCAAGACATTTGGGATCCACCAGTACCTGCCCCTTTAAAAGCATATACCAAAGAATTATCACCCCCCCAATAATCTGGGTTTACAAAGGATCGTTCTACGGTTACATCTATTGCCATTATTATATCAAATTTACTGTTTCAGCGTCATCATACTCATACAATTCTACAAACTGAGTATTGCTTTGTGGAAGATATATAGTAGATAATTGTATGAAAGTCAGAGTGGCTTGTTTGCTATCTTCCCAAACCCCCAACAAACCATATATGGGTTGGCTGGGAACATTTAAAGCCATTGTTATTTTTTGCCGGGCAATGCGGTATAATCGGAACTTACTCACCATTAACCAATTTGATAAATCATCTATTGCAGCAGCCGCATACGTCCAATCTTCTGCAAGATTATATTCATATGCACTAATGTATTTATAGAGAGAATTTCTATAACTCCATCCCGCATTAAACAAATCCAAAGAGATTGTTTTTTTATCTAAAAAATCAGTAGTAATCTCCCCTTCAAGTAAATTATCATGAGGAGCCTCAGTAATCGCCGCTGATATATCCCCATAGTAACATGAATTTGCGGGTTTATCTGATTCCCCTGCTTGAGAAGCAACCTCATGACCTAATCTAAAAACCAAATCCAAATGATTTTCATCCCCGGAACTTGCCACAACTCCAGCAATATCACCTATTGGAATATTAATCGTCGCTTCATATGTATGTAAATCAGGATCAAGATCAGCCCCAGAAATTACCACTGTATTAAAATTCACGGTAGGATCACCATTCGGTACATAGGTCCATGTATCCAATGAATCATCACTGTTATCAAAGAAATCCCGATTAGCCAAAACCTGATCATATGTTGAAAGATACCAATAGAAAGTAATTGTCCTATCTTGAACCAATCCAGAAATCCAGAACTGAGCTTGGGAATGAACCCCGAATTTAAACTTGATGATTAATTCAGTATCCCAATGGGCTGTGAGATTAAACCGGGTAGTCAATCCGTTCACCTCTCCACTACCGCTAGTAATATCATACCCAGATCTATATACAGCATTGGAAATGTTTCGAAATGGTTCACCAAGTTTACTCCATCCCAGGGGTAATGGGGAGGCGGCGGGATTAACAAACCCCCACCATTGTCTGCGCTTGTGTAATGTGGGTTCTGCTGTTGTTGTTGTATTCATATCCACTAAATCAGGATAAAACAGATTGAAATATTGCTTGAGTTCTAATCTAATAACATATTGCTTGAGCCCCGGATTAACACTCAATTTCTGTTTCCAACCAATTTGTTTGTGAAAAATGCTCCCATGAATATCAGAAGCCCATATAGTAGGATCATAAACAGTACCGGTATCTACATAGCCATATTGAGAAGTTATATCATAAATCACATAATGTGGGCTCAAATTCCCCAAATCTTCATAATGCTTTATATACCATTTTTGATTGTGCCAATATAAAAAACAATTAAAGGAACGCATAATAGATGTTAGGATCTCAAGAGCGGACATCCTCTCAATATTATTCCGCCACCACACTTCACTGAACACCGTAATTCTATTAAACAAAGTCTGATTATTAGCAGGGGCTGTATTATTTTCATACATCCCAATATTAACATACAATGGGTCTGTTGAACCTGTCATTGCAAGACAATCTATAATAATATTAATCAATGATTGGTAATCCAACGTATCAATAGACGTGGGTGATCATTCCCTAATTTACTCAAGTACCCCGAAGCAGTTAAAATAATTGGGGTATTTTGCAACATTACCTGATCAACTGTTTCACAATTCAAATACCCTTCAAACATAACGTAACCACCGGCAGAGGTGGATGTCTCATGTGTTACCACTACTTTAATCTGCCCAACAGAAATTGTGATTAATGGGATAAGTTCATAAAAATCATCCAAGTCATTAATAATAGCAAAAGAACAATTAAGCCTTCCAATCGGATCCTCCCATGATGAAAAGACATTACGAATTTCTAAGGAATCTCCTTGTAGCCTTAATGATTTTTGATAACTCCCTCCATCCCGTTGTAAATAGATATAACCATTCGCAGTAGTACTTTTCCAAGTCATATCATATTCAGTAACCCAGGCCATAATTAATATGTATTTTGAATCAATTTCTCCACATCTATTGTAGCCACCAAATCCCTCCCCCTGGCCACCAGTTCAATTACTTTTACATTCCCAGTATTTTGAGATGCCAATAAATCTTTTAACTTATTCAACGGGGCAATCACCTCCGGATTAGTCCGGGCTCCCGGGTATTCCCCAACCTGAGCTAATGTATTTCCATATACCAATCCCCCTTCAGCAAACTTCGGAATAGAAGCGAGAGAAGCTAGTACGGCGGCTACACTGGTTCCAATGGCTAAGAGGTTTACCGGAAACGGCATTTTCGCACCCTCTAAAACAGCTAAAGTTTGCGCCTGAGCACTATTTGCGATTATCACTTTTTTAATAGAAGCAATCAACTGACTAGCAGCCCCCAATGCTCTCCCCACATAAGAAATCCAACCAGCCAATTTATTATTGGTTAAAGCAATAGCAGATCCAAGACCATTGAATATCTCAGTCAACATTTGCCCATAAGTTTGCCACTGATTTGCTACAGCCATTAATCCTTTGAAATGATCCTGAAGAGTTTTTAATTCAATATCTAAACCCACTTGTCTCTCCCTTTCAGCTATGGCGGCAGCCTTTGCCTTTGCATTAGCCACTGCGGCCGCCCCGGTTGCGGCAATTTCTAACATCCGGGCCTGGTGTGCTAATTCCAATGCTTCTATTCCAGCTGCAACTTCCTCCTCTGTGAGCAATTCTGCTGCTCCCTGAGCTTCCAATGCTGCTTTAGAACGTTCATAGGCCAATTGCTCAGCGGCAGCTTTTCTCTGGAATGAATTTATTAACAAAGCCAGAGCTTCATCAGCCATAAATTTCTCCAAATCTAACCGCGCCTGCGCTTGTTTTTCTAATAATTCAAATGCTTCATCAGTAACATTCTTTTTCTTTTCTCTTACTTTAGGAGCCTCCCCTGGAATAGTGAGTTCATATTTTTTCATCTCAGCGACTAATTCTGCTTGAGCATTGGTCGCCGTTTCAAACGCAGTTTTACGACGGGCCAACTCTTCATTATTCAATTGAAGCTGTGAATATTCAACAGAAAGTTGTTTTGTGGCTCTTGCTTGTCCAGGGATTTGCGTAAACTGAAATCTCTTACTTCCCGCTTCAATGTACTTTTCCTTACTCAATCTAGCAGCTGTAATGGCTGTGTCCAAATCCCTTTCAGCCTGTACCTGTTTTTCTACAAGAGCAATATACTCCTTTTCAAATATATTCAACCGAATTTTTTCTTTCAAAACAGCCAAATACTCAACCAACTTATCTTTATTGTGTTTGATTAATCGCCCCTCTTCTGTTAGCTCTGCGTTGTACCCAGGCAGGATCCTTTTCAATTCCTGTATGGCTGCAATCCTTCCTTTATTTGATATATTTTCATCCTCAATTATTGCAATTAAATAGGCAACCTTCGCAGCTTGTGTTTCATACCCAGCCTCCACTTTATCATTCGCAATAGCAACTGCATCATATACTCCCTTCTGCTCCCGCATATTCATTACCATCTTACGAATAGCCAGGGTCAAAGCCACGGCTCCCGCAATGGCCAATAGATACGGATTAGGTTTAATGGTCATCAACTTCCCAACAATCTTCAACAGAGGCCCGAGAGCTGCTGTGAGTGCAATAATACGGATCCGATTTTTCTTCTGCTCCTCTGATAACGCATTAAAACGCTTGGTGGATTCAGCAATGATTTTAGTAATTTTTTCAATAGCCGGAATCAACATCCCAGATAAAACTTGCCCTGAAGTAATCATCTGTGTTTTCATTGTGGCAAAGGCCTTGGCAAATCGGAATTTTATGGTATCCGTGGCTGAAATGAAAGCCCGATCAAGCGACCCTCCAGCATTGGAAAGTGCATCGAATATCTGAACATTCGATTCCATGTTAGAACCAAGTAAGTCCAAAACACCCATCAATCCACGAATGTTAGGAAAGATCTCAGCCATAGCCACACTACTCCCCCCGGTTGCTTCCCGGAGATGTAATAAGGCTTGAATCAATCCTTGTTCCTGAATAATACTACGGAACTTAGCAGAACTGGTTCCAAACTTCGCCATCGCCTTTTCTGCTTTCTGTGATGGGGAGGCCATAGATGATAAGATTGCTTTCAATTGCGTGGCGGCCACCCTGGCATTCGTACCCGTTCGGGTCATTCCAGCAAACGCAGCCCCCACCTGATCAAACGTAACTCCAAACTCACTGGCAATCGGCAGGACCATTCCCATAGCCCCAGCCAACGAGGCGGCTTCTGCTTTACCTTCTCGGACGGCTGCCGTGAGAATATCCGTAGCCATTGCAGCCGTTAAATTCTCTTTTCCATAAGCATTCATAGCAGAGGTAACCAAGTCAGCCACAACCTTTGCTTCACCCAACCCTGCAGTAGCGGCTTTTGCGGACATTTCCAATACTTCCATCGCTTCAGCCCCACGAATACCCGCAGAAGTGATAAAGAACAACGCCTCTGCCAACTTATCTGGCCCTTGTCCCGTGGCCGGTCCCATGGTCAATACAGCATCCTTCCACTCCTCTACCTGTTCCTTAGCCACCCCGACCAAACCAACAATCTTAGCCATACTACTTTCAAAATCAGCAAAGAACTTGACTGAAGCGGCCCCTATGGCTAAAATAGGTAAGGTCATGTACCGGGTCATCTGTTTTCCTACGGCTTGCATCTTCACCCCAGCTGCAGCCATACTAGCGGCCATACTTACACTTGCTTTCTTAACAGCAGCATTTGCCGCTGTAGTAGAAGCCTGTACTGATGCCATACCTGCCTGGAACTGGGTTGAATCCAATCCCATTGTGGCTACCAATGCCCCTATATTGAATGCTCCTGTTGTCATTTCTTTTTCTTTTTATAAGCGCCAGCGATGGATACTAAGATTTGTTTCATTTCTGCAACAGTCTGTTTCTTTGGTGGCAAACTTCCGGGATCCTTTTCCCAGGGGAATGGGAGAACCTCAGTCAAACGATCCAGGAGCTTTGGATTCACAACCAGTACCCCTTCAAACCTGGCTACTTCATACATTACCTGCTCCTCACGCTCTCTTCGCTTCTCCTCAGCTTTATACAGCCAGTACAATTCTGCAAAATCCAAATCATAAAATTCACGGACTGTGATTTTTAATTGAATTACGGCGTGTCCACAGACTTTGTCCCAGTCCGTTTTTTCCCTCCTACCTCCTTTATTTTTACCGCAAATTCCTTTGGATCCGCATCAGGAAAAAACTTGGGGATCTTGTCTACAAAATCCATCATACAATCGTCCAAGAAATCCACCATGTCCTCTTCCGTCAGATCCAATTCCTGTTTCTCAACTCTTGCCCCTTGTTTAAGCGCAAAAAATATTAGAGGCTCAAACAATGCTGTATTCTCATCCAAATCTTCCATCTGAGCACCGTGCTCCTCCTGAAATCTTTGCATGGAATACTGCCCTAATTTTATTGGGTATTTCTTCCCCCGGTATGTTAAAAATTGTACTGCCATGATTATTCAGTTTTACTTGTTAATAAAAACCAACCTGTGATTAAGGTGGCAAAAATTATGATCCTGAACCCGAGTTCAAAGTAACCTGACCAGATATCTTAATAGATACAGTCATAGTGATCTTGTCATCAGGTGGGATCTCCAGAGGAAGTTCAGTAACCAACCCTTGGAATTCCAAGGTTGTATTCTCATCATCCGGAAGAACAATCTCGTAATTCTGAAGATCGTCACTTTCGTAATCCGTCTTCATCGTATCAATCGAAGCCCGAATGAAATTCATAGACAACTGAACAGTTCCACCATCACGAAAACCGCCAATAAATTCCCTGTACCCACCTGTGGAGTCAAGGGAAGTCACATCAATGGTATCCCGTGTCATGTTTGGACCTGAAATAGAATTGATCTCGGCAATATTCACCCAGGCAGCCCCACTCCATCTCCGAAATAATGTGCCGACACCGGCTTTAGCATTACTCATAATTAACCTCCTTTTCTTGTTAAATTCAACATCTCTGTAAATTGAAATTCACAATGAATCTCGATCTGTGATTCGCATCAAAATCCAACCAGGCAGGTTCCCCGGTGGCTGTGATGACTGTATACATAGTACTATTCCACGTTTCGTTTGCCCGTGCGTGGAGCAGCTCCATTATATTCCTTGCTAATGTTATTCCTATAGTGTATCCTATATTTCTAATCCGAATCTGAATCGATGAATAATAATACCGCTCCGCCGGATCCATATACAGATCCGGAGGAAAACTGGGAGTGTCAAAAATAGTCACCGTGTTATCTGGCTTGGTTGGTTCCACTCCGATAAACAGATCCTTAGCATAAGTCAAAGCCAAAGAGCTTTCTGCAGCTAACATATCTTTTACATCAGCACTTGCATGATTCATGTCTTAGTCCCTCCTATTGTCATTTTGTTTCGTATGATCAAGAGTATTTTGAATACATTTCGCTTTATTGCGGATTCCAAAAACTTTGCACCAGCCCCCTCCCTTGGTGTATACATTCCTTTCTTCTTAGATCTACCACCATGTGTTCTTGCCCCTCTCATCCGGGGGGAACTGAAATCAGCATCAACCATTTCATGCACATACACTGCATAATTAGCGTTGAATCCGAACTTCACAACACTTTTATTTTTACGCGTCTTGAATGCTTCAATAAACCAACTGGCTCGTAAATTCCCAGTATCTACAGGAACCTTTGGTGGGGTCATTTCCATTTCACGACGAATAAACCCAGCAGCACCCCGCAATCCTCGAGTACCACTAATCTGATATTCAGTCAGCTTCCCATTCAACCCCCGCATCATATTATCCACCCCGTTTATGCCTGGTTTCCTTGCCATTATTATATTGTTCTACTTCCTAACATGTTTAAACTCGCTTTATACATGAACTCATCAGCACTTCCGAGAACCGGGATCTTGGAGAAAGCTATTATGTATAAAGCATTCACAGCCGAGTCGGTAGGTTCTGGAGCAGCGCCCAAATCAGTCAATTCGCCGAGATACATTGCCCCTTCCTCATCCACCTCCTGCTTCAAAAACACCCGGGCCCGGCTTACTAATTCCTTCCCATTATTTCCTAGTACCACTTCATTCACCTCTTCCCATCTTCCCAGGATCTCCACCGGGGAATCGTATGTAAAAACCCCCTCACCATCGTTCACCGGGTTGGCCCAATACACGATAGTTTGTTTGCACATTCGATTAATAAAGTCTGTTATACCCATTATTCAAAACTTGTAATTGCTATGATTTTAACATCCTTCTTTCCCAACTTGGCGAATGACCCACATGTATCCAACATCAAAACCGTTTGCCCGTATGAAGTAGATTTCAAACCCTCTCCCAATTTTCCCGAATAAGTGACGGAGGCTTCTCCCAATTTCTCCTGGGTAGTCATTCGCTCTTTGGTAATAGCGATAAGATGCGCAGTCAACCACCGTTCAATCTCTTTCAAAACCGAAGCGGATAAACCGCATGTCACAGTATTGGTCACCATAGAATTCGCTACAGTTATATATGAATTAATCGCCGCATCCAATAAAGCCGTTTCAATGATCACCCGGACTTCTGTTGCTGTTACTCGCACTGCCATAATAACCTCCTATCTATTTAGTTTTTGTTTTTGTCGGGCTTTCCACAATTTAGGTTCAATGAAATCTGTAATCCCTGAATCCCATTCTAACCCCAACCACTCTAACATTTCATTAATCTGCTGATAATTTCCTTCCACCATTCTCTCGGGCCAAATTACCTTACAATTCAAACCCGCATTCATCATTTCCCGGAAGCGATCCTCATGTTGATGAACCCACCACAACCATCCTTCCCATGAATTCAATGCCCCAACAGCTCTCTGATTCCCTTGACGAGTGAAAGCACTCATAAACCCAGTCCTCAAACAACTATTAATAATATCACTTGGTTTCCTACGAACAATAATCCATTTAGCATCTGGAAACGCATAGTTCCAAATGGGCCAGTGGAGGCACATCTTGGCACCTTTATACATCCAAGGCCCATCTTCATATCCTTCCTCTTGAATGATTGCCTCCACTTTCCTCTTCCATCCGGTTGGTATAACCATTTCCTCAATATTAGGAAGTGGATATTGTCCCATCTTATCCACCCCAATGGAAGTGAGATAAGGTTTGACTATTTCATTACGAATGCGAGCATTTTCAAACATCCCTTTGGCATTAGTAGAAGTAGGCCCACTCATCTTGCCTCCGAAAGCTCCCCGTAGATTAATGATACCAGCCACCATGCTGGTGCCTGATCTTGCACAACCCGTAATGAGAATAGGTGCTTTCATAATTCTGGTTTTATTGGTTGGGCATTATCCCCTCCAAGACGGACCTTGGTGATAAATTCTTGTAAATCTTCTGGAAGATTATTAAAAAATAATTCCCACCCATCCTCGGTTCCTCTAAACCAACAATCAAATGTATGGTAGGTATTTCCTTCTTCTGTATTAATTACAGTTGCATATTGGAACAAACTGTCCAATAAAACATTTGTCGGTATTTTAATCTGCTTTTCCATCCCAATAGTATTTTATCCAATCGTCAGTCACTTGATGCGGTCTTGGGAAACCGTGACAACTTATAATCGCAGCCTCTTCCGGTAATACTTTTTTCCCAGCCATATGTCGTTTGTAACTCAGAACAGCTCCTGGAGCGATTGAGTCCCATCTATCTGCAAAATCATTAGCAATTCGCCTGATCCAATACCTCTCCCTTCCCTGAGTCGTAATCTCAGCTTGTTTAACATTCTTAATAAAAGGGGACCAGAATAAATCTGAAGTCTCCTTACCGGCTCTAAACGACATAATATCACCATCTAGTTTCCACTCCTCCCCGAGCTTGAATTTTGACCGTGCACAAAACGGACCACCATACGCCATAATCTTTTTCAAAGATCCTACAATAATCACATCCAAGTCCAGACATAAAACCT
>VAPB010484304.1_pt1 | contig 15114 bp, 13 predicted proteins | sample 3395101 | NCBI WGS metagenome assembly VAPB01 (sample SAMN08290433, study PRJNA428436) | hydrothermal vent metagenome | isolation source: Deep-sea hydrothermal vent chimney | place: Indian Ocean: Southwest Indian Ridge | reverse complement strand
ATCAAAACCAAGTTCATTGCATTTCTCAGTCGCTGCATTTTGAGCTTATTCAGTGAGGGTATTTAAAATTTCAAATACTTTATCAATCATTACTAATCCCTCCCTATTCTTTCTATTTTTTTATCGCAAAGCTTGCGCATCAAAGGCCACTCAACTTGGAATCTTAAATTCCTGTTATTTTCACATAAATCCTTTGTTTTGTCACTATTTTAAGGGGGAAGCGGGCACACAAAGGGTCCTTCGATTAGACTCAGGATAAACTAAGCGGAAGACCCAATAGGGGCTGAAGCCGACCGACTCCGCCACAAAACGTTGGCGGACAAGTGTGACTGCTCGGGTTGGGCGGGGGATAAATATTCATCAAGGTCGGATCGACTCTCCGATTCTGACGAATCTCCGACAACACTCATACTTTCTAAAGGCGTAAGGGTGATGAATATTGAAGGTGGAGGTTTTTTACGTTCTTTCAGGGGGAAAGCTGGCTCAGGGCGTCCCGTAGAACGGGATTTCCGCTTCGCTACAAGAAGCAACAGGCTGCTTGTCCCGTATTGCGTAGCAATATACGGGAAGCACCGAGACTGCTTTGGGTTCCCGTAAAGTCCAGCACCCACAGTTTTGGTACCCGTAGTTTTGCTACTGCAAAACAAGGAACGGGTACTGAGGCAAAACTAGCCGTGGGGGCTAAGAAGGACTTGGACTACGGGACAGGGGTGGGGATAGAACGGCTTACCCCCCTCTCCTTTCTTGCGAAAGCAAGACGAGGGGGGAGCCGGACGAAACCGAGCCTACCTTAAAAGCGACGCCCCCTATGTACCACAAGGGTACATAGCAAGCATGTGATCCTTCGATTATACTCAGGATTTTTTAAGGCGAGGGATTCGGACGCAAGGCCGGAGCGAAACGACGGACTAGCCACTACGAGGGGTTCATTTCAAAATACGTTCGAACTTTATCCAATAAGGACCACCATTGCAAAATTATGGGTTTGGCAACTTAGCTAAGCCCCTTTTTTTATTACTAATTTAAGAGAGCGGTCGATGCGACAGGCCAAAGGGTCGTTCCGACTCGTCGGTTCGATCCATCGAATCGATCAGGTCGAGGAGTCGTACCGACCTCCTTCAGCTCCATCATTTTTGATTTATAAAGGTTAACTTAGTAAAGCAATATTCGGATATTTTACTGTACTTCTATCAACGATAATCATTCTGTAATTAGATGAAAGTCAGGTATTCCTCTTTTTTTACATATTTGTAAAAATCACATTCAATACAATCCCTAATATTTAGGGCAGATATGCATTGTATCGATCCTATGCTGCGGGTGCCTGCGACAACCCAGCAGGCCCTTCCTGCATTTTTGCCCCCGTGTATTCCATTGAGCTTTGTTTCCGTTGATGCGGGGCATACCCCAAGAGTTTCTGTTTTTTTCCCTCCGAGTTGCCTGTAGCACTTTTTAAATTCCCAGCAATTCAACTTATTCATGAATCACCCTTTTCCCTAATAATATTTTCAGGCATTGGGGTAATAAAAGGTAGTACTATTAATAAACTAAGAAAGGAGGAGATAAAATGGTTATTTGATTATGGATAAAAGAGATGTCCTCAGGTTCATTTTTTTACCATAAATCCCCAGTTTTTTCCTTATGTTCTGGCGGTGGGATTTTACTGTAACCAGGGCTATATTCATGATTTCCATTATGTCTTTGTCCTGTTTCCCGTCCTTGATGAGGTTGGCTATCCGCGTTTCTTTTTGAGTAAAACCGAGATGTTTAGATGAAAGCCTTGGATTATGATTGGATTGTAACAATTGTGTTGCATCCTCTCGATCCAAAATATCCTGACATTGAAATAAATAATGGATATATGAAGATACATGTAATACCCAGATCCTTGCGGGTGATAACGGCTAAGCTCCGGCAGTTAGTGTTCCCACCCTTAACCAGTGGGGTTTGTTTGCACTGATTGCGCTTCTTGCTGGCGCTAGTGTAATGAGGCTCAGAAACAGGAAGAAGTTTAAGAAACTTTATAAACAGTTAAATATCAAAAGGGGGTCGTTATGACCCCCTTTTTTATTGTATAATTTTTGTATAGCAGGCTTTCTGGAAGGGTCGTCTTTGAAAAAAAACTTTACTTGCAGGTTTTCGAAGGGAACATCGAATTTATAATGAACAACAGTTTTTTATGCAGTATAATATTATTTTTTGGAATCTGCCATATGCTTGGATAAGTTTGATTTGAGGTTTTTTATCTCGTCTTTTAATTGTTTCATTTTAATTTCTCTGCCAATAGCCATATCATAAAATTTTTCAAGCTCCTTAACTTTATTTTTTATTTCATCAGCCATCTTGTTGCGTTCTGTGATATCCCGTACTACTTCGATACCGGCAATAATTTTCCCATCAGAATTTTTTAAGGGTGAAGACGTAGTTTCAAAATATTTAGGCTTATTATTGATAATAACCTTTCTTTGTGCTGTGTGAATTTGCCCATCCTTGAAAGTGTTTACAAGAGGACAATCTTCGCAGGCATCAATTTCATTTTTGTATGCCTTGTAGCAATAATCGCCCAAGTGTTCTCCAAGAAGTTTTTTGTGGATTACATTTTGATACAATATTCTTAAGCTCGTGTCCTGTATGCTTATACTGTCTCCGACAAGTTCAAGGATTCCATCTTGTGTAACTTTTCTTAAGATCTTGTCTAAATCGTTCATTTTTTTATGTCAGATTAAAATTAATGTACAAGGCAATATTTGAATATTTTACTGTACTTCTACCAACGATAATAATTCTGTAATTAAATGAAAGTCAGGGTATTCCCCTTTTCTTACATATTTGTAAAAATCACATTCAATACAATCCTTGATCTTTAGGGCATATGTGCCTTGTATCGATCCTCTGCATCGGGTGCCTGCGACAACCCAGCAGGCCCTGCCTGCATTTCTGCCCCCGTGTATTCCATCGAGTGCTTTTTCAGTTGAGGCCGGACAAATACCGAGATCTTTTTCTTTATATCCTCCAGGTTGCCTGCCGCATTTTTTAAATTCCCAGCAGTTAAGTTTTTTCCTGGCTTGTTCCTCTCCCATACATAAAGTATGGAGTATGAGGGGAATAGATGGTAGTACTATTAATTAACTACAAAAGGAGTAGGATATATGGTTACTTTATAGATAAAAGAAATGACCTCAGGTTGGTTTTTTTACCATATATATCGAGTTTTTTTCTTATATTCTGGCGATGAGATTTGACTGTAACTGGTGATATATTCAGGATTTCTGCTATTTCCTTATCTTGTCTGCCATCCTTTATAAGATTGGCAATCTGAGTCTCTTTTGGTGTAAAACCTAAATATTTAGATGACATCCTTGATGAAAAAGGAGAGATAATATCGTTCAGATTTGATTCGATGATATTTAAATAAGAAAGTTCATCTGACATTGACCTATTCAATTTCAGTTTTTCCAGATAAGGAATGATCAGGTGCTTTATATTGGATAAGATATTTTCTTCAAATTCTCTCTTGTCATCTTCTCTTTGTTTTAACAGGACTTTTAAGGCAACATTACTTTCCTCAAGTTCTCTTGCATGTATTTTCAGTTCTTTCTCTGATGCTTTGAGTTTCTCTTCGATCAGCTTGCTCTCGGTGATGTCTCTTAATATTGCCCTTGTCCCAACTAACTTTCCTTCGGTTATAATTAAATTTGTGTTAATTTCTATGTTTATGCTCTCACCGTTTTTCTTCACTCCTAAAAATTCATAAACAGATGGAACTTTTTCCCCTGAAAATCTCTTTTTTTGAATATTCATCACACGCTGTCTGTCATCAGGGTGAACAAGATCTCCGCTGTATTTCCCTAGAGTTTCATCAAGCTGATATCCAAACATTTTTGCGCACTCAGGATTACTGATCACGATCTTCCCGGATGAATCTACAACGCAAATACCATCATTGGCATTATCAAAGATATCCCTGTATTTCCTTTCAGAAGCCTCTAATGCAATATTAGCCTTTTTATGCTCCGTAATGTCACGATGAGTACCGATCATTCTCAGTGGTTTTTTATTTTTATCAAATTCAGTACAAATGCCTCTTGCCCATATCCACATCCAATCTCCGGATTTTTTCTTTAGCTGGTATTCCAGTTCATAATATTTGCTTTGACCTGAAAGATAAGAATTTAGAGCTTTCTCAAAAACAGGTTTACTGTCAGGATGGACATTCTTTTCCCACCAGGCGAAATCGAAATGGATTTCCCCATGCACATATCCGAGAACTTTATGCCAGTTATCATCAAAAGTGATCTCACCTGTGGATACATTCCAGTCCCATAAACCCTGATCAGTCCCTTCAAGGGCAAGCTTCATGCGCTCCTGGCTTTGCCTAAGTGTATCCTCAAATTTCATGCGCTCTGTGATGTCTCTGAATGAACCCTGTATTATTTTCTGGTCTCCAAGATTTATAACATTAGCACTGATCTCTACAGGTATCTTACCTCCTGACTTATTTACTACATAAAGAGTTTCTGTGACAGCATGTCCTTTCTGAACGTGCTTCCTGAAAATTTTGCTGTATTTTTCGCTTTCCTCTTTAGGATGGAGTTCCGATTGGTGCATACCTATAATTTTTTTTATGGGTATGCCAAGCAATTCGCTGGCTTTTTTATTTGCTTCAAGAATAATTCCGGTTTCAGCATCTGCTATGAAAATAGCATCATTTGCGGATTCAATGAATTTGCGGTACTTTTGCTCAGAAATGAATAATTTATATTCTACAGCCTTGCGTTCGGTGATATCTTCCCCTGAAAACAAGACACCGGTTATATTGTTGCCTTGATCCCTTATGACTGTATTATGGAAAGCAACAACCCTTTCTACACCATTTTTTCGCAGTATAGAGTTTTCGTAATATTCCACAGATTTGATATCGCCGGCCATTAAGCTGAAAAAAACTCCTTTAACCTCTTTAATTAATCTCTCAGGCAAAAAGTGATCGAACCAGTTCTTGCCGATAATGTCCTTTACTTTGTATCCAAGTATTTCACAGCCTTTAGAGTTGATAAGCATTACTCTGCCTTCAGTATCAAGTACACATAACATCACTCCTGCTATATCAAGATACAGTTGGGCCCTGCTCATCTCTTCTTGCAGCACCTTCCCTTTGTTAATTTTTTCTGTCATTTTATTATGATTTTTGATTGAATAGTATGAAATCTATAAGCTTCTTCTTATTTTTATCATCATATGTTTAAATTGTCAATATATTTGATTTTATAAAAAATGTAACAACCCCTAACAAGGTCTTTATTGATAATCCAGCAAGTTCTTATATATACTGAAAATTGCTTATTAATGTTTATTTAAGGTAAACCCATGAATAAAGAGTGCATACTTTTAGACGTATTTACTGATATACCCTACGCTGGAAATCAGCTTGCTGTCTTTCCGTCTGCCGAAGATCTAAACTCTGTACAGATGCAAAAACTCGCAAAAGAGATCAATTACTCTGAAACTACTTTTATCCTTAAAAGTAAGGATAAAGAGGCTGATTTTGAGATCAGGATATTTACGCCAAAATCAGAATTGCCTTTTGCCGGTCACCCTGTAATAGGGACTGCATATGCGATTTTTAACATCCTGAATAATTCAGCTAAATCCAAAAAATTATTAAGATTGAAAACAAAAGCAGACGTTATCCCGGTCGAAAATAATAGTGGATATATCTGGATGCGTCAAAATACTCCTGAATTTTATAGTCAATATCATGATAAAACTGAAATTGCAGAGCTTATTGGATTAGCTCCAGAAGATATTTCTGATGATCTGCCCGTAGAAGAGGTTTCTACAGGCAACACTATATTAATCGTGCCTGTAAAAAATTTGGCTGCAATGCAAAAAGCTGTATGCAACGTGAATAAGCTGGAGTATTTTTTTGCAAATAAGCGTTTTTTGGGCCCGTATCTTTTTACGTTTGAAACCATAAACCCTGAGTCAAAAGTTCACACAAGATTTTTTGCACCCCTGCTGGGAATTATAGAGGATCCTGCGACAGGGTCGGCAGCCGGACCTTTAACAGGATATTTTTTGAAATATAATGTTTTTGGAACTAAATTCGAGATTCAAAATGAACAGGGATATGAAATGGGCAGGCCGTCGCATATCCTGATGAGAGGGGATACAATTGATGGCAGATACCTTGTTAAAGTCGGCGGCACCTGTCATTACGTAGGCCGTTCCGTGTTTGTATTATAATGGAGGCCTGATATACGGTTTTTGTATGGCTAACAAAAAACCTTGATAAACTTGCACATCTGTATGTTTTATGATACAGTTTTTTAAATTCTGTCTAATTATTCTTCATTTTAAAAGGAGAAAATAAATGGGGGAAAAAAGAAAATATTTATTGATCCTGTTTGTTTTTGTATCTGTATTTGTTTTTATTGGCACTGCATGGTCTCAAATATCTCTGCCTACTGCAGTTATGAATGGTTCCATCCCGAATCCTCCTTCAGCTATTGGTAGCCAGCTGACATTTAATATTACAACAGGAACAGTTAATTATCGAGATGCTACTTTCGCAGACCTCCATGCCCAGGATAATTTTATTGGATCAAGCGTGAACATTCTCTCAGGAGGGTTAAGAACAGGGCCCATGACCTTCTCTTCCGCCTCAATCGAGATCCGTGACTTAGATGGGACCCATGTGTACATAACTGCTGATTTAATAGATCCTCTGACAGGCGATATAACTTTTACAGGCAGTTTTCCTGTATATTTTTTAAATATAGGGCTGAATGCCGATGATCCGGATACATTTAATCTGTCAAATGTTGTTTTATTTCCTGACCCTGTTGGCCATCCTTCAAAATTTATGGACGAGATGCAGCTTAAATTAGGCGAAAACAATATACTTGGACTAACGCTGAATTGTACAGGTGATCTTGAAGGGAATGTTCCTGGTTTTGATTGTTTATTAAATAATGGTATACTGCAGGGTGGGAATATGCCTGTCTCTACTCCCGCAATGACACAATGGGGCATGATAATCTTTATGGTTCTTGCGGGGTTTGGTTCAATTTATTATATAAGGGGAAAAAGAATAAAAACCTAATAACTTTTTTAAAAGTGATCTGTGAAATTTTTTAAAAAATACCCAGGGCATAATAAACTTAAAATAAGTAAGACGCCTATTTAAATAAATGCCCGGGTTTTTTCATTCCATGAAGTAACAAGATAATATAACAGCATTATCATGACAATCAGGATAATCGTCCAGTGATAGGAAATATATGCCGGCAAAAAAACTTTTTTACCCATAACCGAAGTAAGCGTTTCAGATGAATCAATAAGTAGTTTGGTTAGTGAATTTGATACACCAAAAAATATAAAAGCTGTTATATTTTTTACTTTGCCTTCCGCAGATCTCCAGCAGGTACCGCTTGCACACCCGCCGGCAAACGGCATGCCAAAACCAAATATAATCCCCCCAATGAAACTGCCAACCCAGAATGTCGGCCTGACATAAGCCTCTTCAGGTTTAAGGCCGGTGGATTTGAGCACAGCAAACCCAAGCACACTGACAATAACTGCAATCACAACGCCCCTTGCCTGCTCGGCATTACCGTTTATGAACGGATCTCTAAAGGCTTGAAGAAACGCAAAACGGCTTCTATGAAGAATAATTCCAAAGGCAAGCCCTGAGATCAGAAGGCCGCCTGTTCTGGCATAGTTGTAACCGGACCCCGGGTCAATGCCATAAGAACGATAAATAAATGCTGCTGCAAAGACCGCTAATATTGCCAATGTTCCCATGTAAGGCTGCAGCTTTTTTAAGTCATAAGAACCTTCTTTTGGTTTTTTGGATACTCCATCTCCTCTTCTAAAACGCAGATGTTGTACTTCCCAGTAAAGATATCGGGTCTCAAGAAAGGCCCCAACGCTTAAACCTGCCATCATCGCTATACCGCCTAATGATAATGCACTTGTAGCACTAAAGAAGCCCCCGACATTACATCCCATTGCCATAGCTGCGCCGATTCCCATTAATATTCCGCCTATTGCTCCTCTGACCAATTCAAAAGGAGGCGGTGTTTTTACGGCGAATTGTTTAGACAATAAAGCTGAGGCAAAAGCACCCCAGATCAATCCAAAAGTCAGGATAGAACTGCTGCTTAAATGCGGGCTATAAACCGGGTGCGAACTGTATATCCCAAGATAATAAAATAACCAATCAACCCATTCCCGCACCCCCCCGACAACCCCCCAGGGCCTTGCCCATGCAAAAGTTATAACACTGACAATTCCAATTAATAATCCTCCCAGCCATACAGGCCAGTTTTTATAGAATATTTTTGCATACGCATCTTTAAGTAGAGTTAAGAAAACACTTGCCTCATTAACCTCGCTCATTTAACACACCTCTATATTCAGTTTCGGAAAATAAAATTAATTTCAAATTTTACCCGGCAATTAAAGACAAACTGCCTTTTTCCAGGAGAGCCTCTTATTGAAATTACATAATTATATCAGATTTGGAAGGTGTGGAAAACAGAAGGGGAAAGAAAATTTATTTTACCCCGTTAGAAGGGCGAAGGTTTTCTAATGGGGTTTACTACAAACGCCTTCCTGGAAAAAGCATTATGCATCCAGGAAAAACAAATGGTACAGGATGCCGGAATCCCGGCTGTTAATCTGCAGTAATAATACTTATTTATGCTGTTTAAGTCTTGTTTTTATAAATTCCTTATATTTTAAAGACGGTGTTATAATTTCCATGCCGGTTGCTGTGTATTTTGAAGTCTGGGTTCTGGTTATACCATATTTCCCGATCCTGTGTTGAGTTTCATTTATCCATCTTACCTTGCAATTCAGATCGAATGTTTCTCCAGTAAGGATTTGAAATTCCAGTTTAAGTTCTGTACCGGGTGAAAAATCAACTGAGGTATCTGCAGGAGAAGTACGCATATATATCCCGCTTTTTGAAAGATTCTCTATAACTCCTGTATAATCATGCCATTTTATACCCTGACCGGATAATCTGTCTAAAGACCCTGCATATTTTTTACCATCCAGGGTAAACCTGGCTGATAAGCTGGCCGATATTCTCTTGTTGGCTCTTTTTTCCATCTGCCTTTTCTCAGTAAACTACATCTTTCAACTTTAGTTAAGTATATCAAAACAGAAAGGAAAGTCAAGAATATCGTTAGAGTCTTAAGCTATTCATGTCAACAATTCAGAATTACTGTCTCTATATCAGCGTTTTCTCCGTTCAATCCTTTGAAGCAGTAGTTCCAAACTGTTTACAGTATGGTAAATCCAGTCTGCACTCCTTAAACCAGCAGCATGCCCTTTTTGCAAAAGCAACCAGCATAAGCATTACAGGGACTTCAATGAGGGGACCTACCACAGTTGCAAGCGCAACTGCAGGGGTAAAAGCTGTTATCGCAATAGCAATAGCGATCTCAAAATCCCTTCCTGTGGAATTAAAAGCACATGCAACAGAGTCCTCATAACTAAGTCTCAGCATACGGCAAACAAGAAAGACCACTCCAAACATTGACCAGAAAAATATCGTCATTGGAACTGCCATCTTAATTATAATACCGGGGGATTCCAGTATAAGGTCGCCTTTAAGTGCAAACATAACTATAAGAGTAAAAAGAAGCCCTATAATCGCCAGAGAGCTTAAATAGGGCTTTGCTTTATTAAAACCTTCTTCGCCATATCGCTTCACTCCGATCATCCGTGTTAAATACCCTGCCAGAAGCGGTAATCCAAGATAAAGGATAACACTCTCTCCGACCAGAAAAACGTCAAACTCTACTTTCCCCAGGAGCAATTTGGCATAAACAGGAATAAGAAGCATTTGAATAACAGAGTTTATCGCTACAAGTACTATAGCCAGTGCATTGTTTCCCTTTGCAAGAAAAGTAAAAACAATCACCATGGCAATGCAGGGAGCCAGGCCGTATAAAACAAGCCCTGTATGGAGATCAGAGCCTCTCTTTAAAAATATACTTGCAAGAATCAACATCCAGAAAGGTGCAATCAGGAAATTGAAAATAAAAACAACAATCAACTGTTTGGAAGAGCGAAAAGCCTTGCCAAGGTCTTCTAACTTCACGTTTGTCATTGCCGGATACATCATGAGAAAAAGACCTATTACTACTCCGAGAGCCAAAATATTGGGAAGAGTAAACTGATAAGTCCCTTGAAAAATTGACTTGATAGCGTCAATTGGAGGGGTAAGTTCAAAATCGGAAATTCCATATAATTTCCCAACAAGTATTCCGATGATCATACTGAAAATCACAAAAAACGGTAACAGCCGGAAATCCTGAATACTTTCAATAAACTTTTTTCTTTTTTTCATAATTCAGCCTTTTAAGATCCTTTGAAATAATTACTAATTCCTAAATTGAGCGATTTAATTTCATAAGGATGTGTAAGGCGAGTGAAAAAATACATAGTGATACCTTAGTACAGCCTTTCTCTCGCTTTGAAGATACTCACTTATTCATTGAGTGTCAGACTCGTCTGATTCGCCGAGGCGAAAAAAACTAAATATTGCATTAAGACAATTCCAATATCTTATCGCATTATGAATTTTTGAACCTGTCTTGCACATCAGACTCTAAGAATCGCTCAATTTAGGTAATTATAACTCACATATAAACCTTTTTCATTTCATCAGTATAATCCCTGCCTTTTCCATAAATATAAAATGGCGGGTCTATTTTAAGCCATCTGCCAGAGCCTTTTACTGCTTCAATCAAAACCATCTTTGCTTCCCCGCCAGCCCTGGAATGCACAAATCTCATTCTTTTCGGTTCAAGGCCTGCTTTTTGAAGCAGGCCCACCAGCTCTATAAGTCTTAAAGGATGGTAAATCAGGTAGAATCTTCCCATGTTCTTCAGAAGTAATGAAGCTGTTTTTATAAGATCAGAAAGCGATATCTTTATTTCGTGCCTTGCGACTGCCCGCTCCCTGTTACTGTTTAAACGTCCTGATCTTGTTTTTCTAAAAGGCGGATTAGAAAATACAAAATCAAATTTGCCTGGAGTGAAAATACTTTTGAGGTTTTTTATGTCATCTGTTAAAACTTTAACCCTGTCATCAAGACCATTCAACTCCACATTTCTCTTTGCGTACTCAGCGAGGGATTTTTGAATTTCCACTGCAAATATTTTCGTGTTTTTTGCTCTTTTTGCAAGAAGTAATGATATGACACCGGAGCCCGCCCCAAGTTCAACTCCGGAAGAACGCTGTTTTACGTCGATAAAATTATCAAGCAAAAGTGCATCGACACTGAAGCGATAGCCTTTTTTGGATTGAAACAGCTTGATGTCCCTTATGCTATCCAGCGTGACTTCCATGCTATCTCTGACTCGTCATCCGGTATCTGCCCGTTAAAACAGATGTCTGTCTTTTTATTTATATATTGTACTTCCTGAATGTCAAGCTGGTTTTCTTCCAGGGCCTTTAAGGCCTCATTACCGACTATACTGGCAAGCATAAACATTAATCCCAAAAGGCCGAATACAATCCAGGCCCTTCGAGACGGCAGGTTATGAACACACACACTTGCGATAACAAGAAATAATGTTGAAAGTAAAATAGCTATTATCTGGTCAAGATATGGTACGGGACCAAGCAATGCGGTTACAGGTATCAGCGCAGATATATACGCATTGCATCTGAAAGCCGTCTCAAAGGATTCTTTTGAACCCATCAGTCTCCAGATTATAAAATATACAGTAGCCGCCATAAAGCCTGAAGCTATGATCGCAATTATTAACACTATGATTAAAGACACAGCACCTATTTCAGGCCCTTCAGGCGTCAGGCCCATAATGCTCAGCAGTGCCTGTATAAAACTTCCTATAAAACCCATGACAACCATAAAAACAAGGGGCTCTATATACCCGCCTGTTTTAGGCATATTACTGAAAAAGGCAGCAGGGGACGTTAGCACTCTGAAAGCAGTCCTGAGTATGTTTATAAAATCAATTTTTGCCATCTGCTATTGCACTGTGATTAACTACAGGATGCAGGCGTGCCTCGCTGCGAAGCGGGGATTGCCTGTCTTTTAACGTCTTATCCTTATTGTGTTGCCGTGCGCCTGAAGCCCCTCGGTATCCGCAAATATCTCAGCTGCTTTTGCAAGATTTAAAAAACCTTCTCTTTTGAAATTCACAAGACTTAAACGCTTTATAAAGTCATAGACTCCCAGAGGAGAAGAGAATCTTGCAGTACCGCAAGTAGGAAGTGTATGGTTAGGGCCGGCTACATAGTCTCCAATTGTCTCAGGAGTCCATTCCCCCAGGAATATCGCACCTGCATTCTTTATTTTTGGTAAAAAACTGGCCGGTATCCTGGTCATTATCTCCAGGTGTTCAGGGGATATCAGGTTTGCAATCTCTATTGCCCTGTTCAGTGTTTTTGTAACAATTATCGCACCATATTTTTCAATTGATCTTTTTGCAATATTTTTTCTATTAAGACCCTTTAACTGTATGCTTATCTGTCTGTTAACTTTTTCTGCCAGGCTGGCTGAATTAGTTATTAAGATTGATGATGCCATTTCATCATGTTCAGCCTGACTCAACAGGTCTGCTGCAACAAAATCGGGCCTGGCAGAATTGTCTGCAATTATCAATATCTCGCTGGGCCCTGCTATCATGTCTATCCCTACATCCCCAAAAACCATCTTTTTAGCTGCAGCAACATAAATATTGCCGGGGCCAACAATTTTATCCACTTTCCTTATGGTCTTTGTACCATATGCCATTGCCGCTATCGCTTGAGCACCCCCTATCCTGTAAACCTCCCTGACCCCAAGAAGTTTTATTGCCGCTGCAACCGAAGGGTCAATCTTTCCTCCGGCTGTTGGAACGCAAAGAACAATGTCCCTGACTCCTGCAACCTGTGCAGGTATTACATTCATCAGCACTGTGGAAGGGTATGAAGCCTTGCCCCCGGGCACATAAACACCAACCCTTTCAACAGGCCTTATCAAATGCCCGAGCATTATGCCGTCCTCTGAAAAATACCATGATTCTTCTTTTTGAAGCTCATGAAACGCCCTTATCCTCCCGGCTGAAAGTTTCAACGCTTTAAGATAAGCCTTATCCGCCCTGCCGGCAGAGGATTTGATCTCTGCTTCACTTATGGAAAGTCTCTTTAATTTTACTGAATCAAATTTTTCCGTATATCTTCTTACAGCACTGTCTCCGCTTTTTCTGACATTGCTTATTATCTGCCCGACTGTCTTTTGTATTCCATGTTTTGTACTGCCAAGAGATGCCCTGTCATTAAGAGACTTCATAAAAGCTTTTAACTGTTTCAAGCCATTTCCAGACCGGGCTTCTTTAATAATTTTCATTTTTTCTCCAGGTACAATTCATTTATATTTTATGACGCTGTAAATTTATCCGGCATATATTGTGTCTTACGCACTGATTATGGAACCCCACGGGCAAGCTTGCCAGAGGACAGGCAGGCCCGTGGTTTTCTGCGAAAGCGGATAAAATATGATATCACAGATTATTTCAACGGTGCAGAACATGTCTTTTATCAGTAAAATCAATAACTGTTATCCCGTTCTTTTTATTTGTGCGCCTAACTGTTTAAGTTTTTCCTCTATTTTCTCATAACCCCTGTCAAGATGATATATCCTGTCTACAACTGTCGTGCCTTCTGCTGCAAGCCCGGCCAGCACAAGTGATGCACTTGCCCTTAGATCCGTTGCCATGACAGGTGCGCCTTTTAAAGCACTGGCACCGCGCACAGTAGCGGTCGAACCTTCAACTTTTATGTCTGCTCCCATTCTTTTCAATTCAGCAACATGCATAAATCTGTTTTCAAATATGTTTTCAGTAATGAGGCTCGTTCCTCCTGATACGGACATCAAAGCCATAAACTGCGCCTGCATATCGGTAGGAAACCCCGGGTAATACATGGTCTTTATATCTACATGTTCAGGCCTCTCAGGCCCTTTGACATTCAATATGTTATTTTCATATGTGATCTTAAGCCCCGCTTCATTCATCTTATCTATAACAGCTTTCAGATGTCCGGGATTGCAACTTCTGATCCTGATATCACCGCGGGTTATACCTGCTGCAGCAATAAATGTTCCTGTCTCTATCCTATCAGGTATTATGCTGTAGTCAAGCGGATTAAGTGAAGACACTCCTTTGATCCTGATTATGTTTGAGCCTGCTCCGCTTATATCCGCTCCCATTGATATAAGCGCAACTGCAAGGTCAATGATCTCAGGTTCACAGGCAGCGTTCTCTATAACGGTCACACCGTCAGCAAGTACAGCAGCCATCATCATGTTCTCTGTACCTGTAACAGTCGGTACATCAAAATAAATAGTCGCACCCCTGAGCTGTTTTGCCCTGACCCTTATATATCCATGGGAAAGCGTTATTTCTGCACCCATTTTCTTAAGCCCCATAATGTGTAAATTTATCGGCCTTGCACCAATTGCACATCCACCCGGCAATGATACAGCTGCTTCACCCATCCTGGCGAGCAGCGGGCCCAGTACAAGTACAGAAGCGCGCATCGTTTTCACAAGGTCATAGGGCGCCTCAACAGAACTTATACTGCTGTTATTAAGTGCAGCCCTGCCATTCTGAATATTAAAACCAATGCCAAGCCTGGCAAGCAGATTGCCCATTGTTATTACATCTCTAACATGCGGGGTATTGGATATGATACTTTCGCCTGAGCTTAATATGGAGGCTGCCATGATCGGAAGGGCAGAATTTTTTGCACCGCTTATTTTTACTTCACCTTTCAGTTTTGTGCCGCCCTCGATTACTATCTTTTCCACGTTGCCTGAATAATCCTTTCAATGCCTGAATAATCCTTTATAGTTTTTATGTCCGTATATCCTGAAGATTTAATCAGGCCTTTAACGTTTTCTGCCTGATCTGCACCCATCTCCAGAATAATATGCCCTTCATCATTTATAAAACGTCCTGCTGATGGTATCATTTCCCTGTAAAAATCAAGACCATCCGCCCCTCCATTAAGTGCAATCATCGGTTCCCAGTATCTGATCTCAGGTTGAAGATCTTTAATGTTATCTGTACTTATATAAGGGGGGTT
>VAPB010072861.1_pt1 | contig 15164 bp, 12 predicted proteins | sample 3395101 | NCBI WGS metagenome assembly VAPB01 (sample SAMN08290433, study PRJNA428436) | hydrothermal vent metagenome | isolation source: Deep-sea hydrothermal vent chimney | place: Indian Ocean: Southwest Indian Ridge | reverse complement strand
TCTTATCAGACGCATCCGGGCCCAGAGAACAAATGAACAGATCAGGACTCTCCGTGCAGGTAAAGGAGTCCTTAATAATGTGAATTATCCTTTCAATTCCAATGGCAAACCCGATGCCGGGAGTATCCGGCCCGCCGAATTCCTTAATGAGATTATTATATCTGCCGCCGGCTGCGACGGCTTTCTGACTTCCTAGAGATTCACTCGTAACCTCAAATGCGGTTCGGGTGTAGTAATCCAGGCCGCGAACAAGTTCATGGTTAATCATAAAGGGCAGGTTCAGGAGTGTTAGATTATGCTGGACACTCTTGAAGTGTTCATCGCATTCGCCGCACAAATAATCTGCTATGACCGGAACTTTTTTTCGTGCATTAATGCATGAAGACACTTTGCAGTCAAGGATCCTGAGAGGGTTTGAGTCATATCTCCTCTGGCAATCCTCACATAAGGTCTGAATACTGTCTTTCAGGCTTTTCTTTAAGGCGGTTATGTAGTCCGGGCGGCATTTTTTGCAGCCAATTGATGATATTTCGAAGTTAATTTCATTAAGGCCGAGCTTCTTTAAAATGATTGAAAGCATAGATATTACTTCCGCGTCTAACTGGGGGTTTTCCGTGCCGAGGGCCTCAACGCCTATCTGGTAGAATTGTCTGTTTCTTAATGCCTGCGTATTTTCATATCTGAACATCGGCCCCAGGTAATAGTACTTCTGGGGAGAAGGTTCATTGTAGAGGTGGTGCTGGACGAAAGCTCTGGCAAAAGAAGCGGTACCCTCAGGCCGCAGGGTTACGCTTCGGCCGCCCTTATCAGAGAATGTATACATTTCTTTCTCGACTATATCAGTTGTTTCACCGATGCTCCGTTTGAATATTTCAGATTTTTCGATTACAGGAAGTCTTATCTCGCGGTAACCGAATTTCCGGAATACCTCCCTCGACAGGTTCTCTATCCATTGCCACACGTAAATATCAGGTGGATAGATGTCATGGATCCCTTTGAGTGAGTTAAACTTCATCAGGTTTTTCTTCCTCCCGAATTTTGTCAAAGTTAAGCATTGTAAGATGGCTCTCAATAAGTCTTCTAACTTCTTCCTTGAAATGCATCCTTACTCCCTTGAGGTCTGTTATATCTTCATGGATCTTGACCACTTTTCCCTGGGCTTCCCGTACTATCTCTTCAGACCTTAATTCGGCCTCTTTTATGATAAGTTCAGCGTCTTTCTTGGCGGTGCCCTTGTATTCCTCCACGATCTGCTGGGTTGTCATGAGAGTATCTCTAAGGGCTGATTCAATGCTTTTATATTCCTTTAACTGTTTTTCAAGTCTTTTAGATTCTTCCCTGAGGGCCGCGTTGTCCCTTAAAAGTTCTTCCATCTCCTCTCTTACGATCTCAAGAAAAGAATCCACTTCTTCTTCGTCAAAGCCCCTGAATTTCGCTGGAAACTGTTTTTGCTGAATATCCAAAGGTGTTATTCTCATCTATTTCCCTCCTTTTATCCCATTATAATTTTATATTCTGATTGTTTAAATACATAATAATTCATATTTAGCCGGTAATAATACGACATTGTCAGCCTTTTATTGTAAATGCTGCTTTAATTAAGGAAGTTATTATATAACTTTTAATAAACAGTATGGCTAGAATTACGATAATCGGAGATATGTCGATTCCTGAGATTACACCGATGTGCTTTCTTATGGGCCTCAGTACCGGATCTGTGGCTGCATGCAGGAACCTGACAATGGGATTGAAAGGATCAGGTTTTATCCAGCTGATAAGTGCCGAGATTATCATTATCCACATATATATAGAAAGCAGAGTATTTAATGTTTGCGCAAGAGCCAGCAATAAACTGCCGGTTTTTAAATAGACAATAAAGAGCATAATGACCAGGATCAGGATCAGTGGAGATATGTCAATGCCGGATATTATTCCGATTCGCTGTCTTATCGGCCTGAGCACAGGCTCAGTGACTGAGTGAAGGAATTTAACTATGGGGTTGCGGGGGTCAGGCCTTACCCAGCTTATGAGCGCGTTAATAACTATAATCCACATGTAAGTGGAGAGAAAAATGATCAATAACTGTGAAATCGGGTGCATTAAATTACCATCCATGAGCATTAACCACCCTTGCTGCCCAGTGCTCCGGATCTGTTCTTTGCCGCGCTGACCGCTTCCGCAACAATTTCCTTCAACTTCCTTTTTTCAAAAACCTCAAGCCCCGCGGCAGTAGTGCCTCCCGGAGATGTCACCATTTCCCTGACCGAAGCTGGACTCATACCGCTGGAGATTAATTGACAGGTGCCTATAGCGGTCTGAACGGCAAGAACGATGGAATCCGCCTCACTCAGGCCGTTGTTTATACCGCTCTCAATCATTGACTCTATAAACAGAGCAAAAAAAGCCGGCCCGCTGCCTGATATGGCAGTGACCGTATCCATATGTTTTTCGGGCAATACAAGCAGATGGCCCAAAGACATAAATATCTCTTTGACAGTTGATATCTCCTTGTCGGAAAAACACTCGCACATAGACATAACTGTGACTCCCTCCTGTACGAGAGCCGGCGTATTCGGCATCACTCTGATAAGTCTGCTGGTATTGAGTTTTGACGACAGGTAGGATAATGTTATGCCGGCTGCAACTGACACCACTGTTTTCCTTTCTGTCACTGTACCGCCGATCTCTTTAAGGACTGCATCTATATCCTGAGGCTTGACAGCAAGAATTATAATTTCGGAAGAGGTTACAACCTTTGTGTTTGAGTCGGTAGTTTCTATTCCAAAATGCTGTTGAAGGTACTGTCTTCTGACATCTCTGGGTTCAGACACAATAATGTTGCTCATACTCTGAAGAGTAATGCCCCTTATTATTGCGGCCGCCATGTTACCGCCGCCGATAAACCCGATTTTCATAAAGTAAACTCCTTGGTTAAGCTCCCGTAAAGTCCAAATAAACTTGGACCACGGGACAGGCTGTTCAAGCAGTTTGAACTACCTTGAACAATGTACTTTTCTTTCCCCAAAGATTGCCGTACCAACTCTGACCATTGTGGCCCCTTCTTCAATAGCAGTTTCAAAATCATGAGACATACCCATAGACAGTTCCCGGAGCATGAATCCTTTTCCTGAAGCTTTTTCAGCGAGATGTTTGAGCCTCCTGAAGTACGGCCTTGCCTCTTCAGGGTCTTCAAAGAACGGCGGCATGACCATTAACCCTTCGATCTTCAGGTTTTTCAAACCGGCTGTTCCTTCAAGTAATTCCATGAGGCTGTCCTCCGATACACCATGTTTTGTGTCTTCGTCAGAGAGCGTTACCTGTACAAGTGCCCTCTGCGTTTTTTTGATATTTCGCGCCTGCCTGTCCAATTCCACTGCCAGCTTCATGGTATCCAATGAATGTATCACATCAAAAATCCGGACCGCTGTTTTTGCCTTGTTCTTTTGTAAATGCCCGATCAGGTGCCATTCAATATTCAAGTCTTTATGCAGTGCCCCGAGTTTTTTTATCTTATTGTCCGTCTCCTGAACTCTGTTTTCTCCAAGTATTGATACTCCCGACTTAACAGCTGTGATAATTCTTTCAAGACCAATGGTTTTGGAGACAGCAATCAGTTGTATATTATCAGAATCCCGCCCCGCTTTAACAGCAGAATTATTGATTCTTTCCTTAACAGCCCTCAAAGCTTCGGTAACACCCATTTGTTAGAAGCTTAGCATGTTCGTTTTTTAATTGGCAAGATAGCATACTATAACGGGAAATTGACCTTAATCACTATCTCTGGTAAGATTTATGGCGTGAAAAGGATTACTTTTTATTCTTTATTGTTTTTGCTGTTTCTTTCCTCTGTATGTTCCGCGCAGACAGCCGTAAAAAAACAGGCTGACGATACAAATAATATCCGCGAAGAGGTCCTTTCTAACGGTCTGAAGGTCTTTGCTATCAAAGATGAAAGCGCCCCTCTTGCCGTTTTTCAGATATGGTACGATGCAGGCTCTATTAATGAACAGGTTGGCAAGACAGGCGTGAGTCACCTGCTCGAGCATATGATGTTCAAGGGAACTCCCAAATACGGACCCGGGACATTCTCGAAAATAATAAAGAGAGCAGGCGGTATTGATAACGCAGGCACAAGTAAAGACTTTGTATATTATTACCAAAAACTTGCGCCTGACAGGCTTGATCTGTCCATAGAGCTTGAAGCGGACAGGATGCAGAATCTAATAATGCAGCCCGAAGAAGTTATTTCCGAAAGAAACGTTGTTATGGAAGAACGGCGGCTGCGCTATGAAGATGACCCTCAACGCCTTGTTTATGAAGAGGTGTTATCCGCAGCTTTTAAAAACCATCCCTACAAATGGCCGGTTATAGGATGGATGGAGGACCTTGAAACAATTACAAGGGATGATCTCTGGAAATATTACAAATCGAAATATGTCCCAAATAATGCCTTTATTGTTGTTGCGGGCAATATTGACGTTGATTCCATTATGGGAAAGATAAGAAAAGAGTTTGGCAGTATCCCGAGGGGACCTGAGATCAAAAAACTAAACGTGAGGGAACCTGTGCAGAGAGGAGAAAGAAGAATATACGTAAAAAAGGAAGCCGAACTGCCATATGTGCTGAGTGCGTATAAAACCCCTAATATCCTTGATGAGGACAGTTCCGCTCTTGATGTGCTGGCCTCTGTGCTTTCAAATGGAAAGAGTGCGAGGATATATAAAAGTCTGATAGACGGGCAGCGTATAGCGCTTTCCGCGGGAGCAGGATACGGTAATTTTTATAAATACTCACACCTTTTTTATTTATACGGCACGGCGCTGCCGGGGAAAAAATTAGAAGACGTTGAAAATGCGCTCTATGAAGAAGTGAAAAAAATAAAGGAGCAGCCTCCGACTGAAAGAGAAGTGCAGAAGGCAAAGAACCAGATTGAAGCGGATTTCATTATGAACCAGGATTCCATATTCTATCAGGCAATGATACTGGCAGAGTTTGAGTTGATCAAAGACCGCAGCCTTAAGGATAAATACCTTGACGGCATCAGAAAGGTCACTCCCGGGGATGTACAGGCTGTTGCCCGCAAATATCTGATAGAAGACAAGAGGACCGTGGGGATACTTGTGCCGATTAAGAAAGTGAAAAGTGAGAACTAAAACATGATTCATGATTCAGGATTCAGGATTCAGGATATAAACTGCAAAAAAAAGGAACCATTTATTCGCTTTTATGTATCGTGTATCGTGTATCTGGTATCCTTTGTTCTTGCCTTGTTTGCCGTGACCCCGGCTCACGCTCTTGATGTTAAAAGAGCGGTTCTTCCCAACGGTCTTACCCTGCTGGTTGTTGAAAGGCATAATCTGCCGGTGGTAAAGGTCAGTATCGGAATAAACGCGGGGAATCTGCATGAACCTGCTGACAAGGCAGGGCTCGCGAATCTTACGGCAAGTCTGCTTTCCGATGGTACAAAAAGCAGGACAGCTCAGCAGATCAGTGAAGAAATTGAATTTGTCGGAGGATCCGTGGGTGCGTCGGGCGGTGATGACTATGTCAGCGCCAGCCTGTCTGTTTTAAAGAAGGATGTTGACCTTGGGTTCGAACTTCTTTCAGATATAGTTCTAAACCCGGTATTTCCGGAAGATGAGATCAACAAAAAAATAGAACGTATCAAAGCAAGCCTGAAAGCGCGGGAAGAAGACCCCGGTTTTGTCGCCGCTAAAAACTTTAAAGCGGCTGTTTTCGGTGATCATCCCTATGGAAGACTGGTATCAGGCACTTCTGAAACACTTGACAGAATAACAAGGGAAGATCTTAAAGATTTCCACGAAATGTACTATCTTCCCAACAATTCAGTCATGGCTGTAGTCGGCGATATAACATCTCAGGAAGCAGAGCAGCTGATCGAAAAGTATTTTAAGGACTGGGAAAAAAGAGACAAGAAAATTCTTTCACTTCCGAAATTGAGTCCTGTTAAAGAGAAGAAAACTGTAACTGTAGACAAGGATCTGACCCAGGCGACAATAAGACTTGGGCATATCGGCATAAGCAGGGGACACCCCGACTATTACGCGGTATCAGTAATGAACTATATCCTGGGAGGGGGAGGGTTTGGATCAAGGCTTATGCGCAATATAAGGGAAGAAAAAGGTCTTGCCTATGATGTGCACAGTTTTTTCAGCGCTAAGAAATACGGTGGTTCTTTTCAGGTCGGGCTTCAGACAAAGAATGAGTCGGCAAATATCGCTATAGATGAAGTTTTAAAAGAGATGAAGAATATGATGAAAGAACCGGTGTCTGATACAGATCTCTCTGACGCCAAGTTGTTTCTTACAGGCAGTTTTCCAATGAGGATCGAGACAAGCTCGCGTATAGCCGGTTTCCTTGTTGCTGTCGAATATTTCGGCCTTGGCAGTGAATATATTGATAATTATCCTGGCTATATAAACAGCGTGTCAAAAGAAGATGTGCTGAAGGCCGCGCAGAAGTATCTTGACCCGGAGCATTTTGTCCTCGTTGTTGTCGCTGATCAGGAAAAGGCTGTGCTGAAAAAGGAATATAAATAATGCAGGCGGAAGAAATACTACTTAGAGACGCGTTCCTTCTAGGCATAGAGCTGAAGATCTTCTGGCTCGTTGCGCTCCTTTACACCATATGTTTTCTCCTCGGCCTGGCCTATCTTATAACATCCAGGCTCAGTATTGGCCGTGCATTAACATCCGGGCTTTGGATAACGGCTGTTTTCCACACCGGTTTAATATTGTTCAGGACGTTTGAGGGCATGAGGCCTCCATTTCAGACTCTTTATGAGACCTTGTCCTGGTTTGCGTGGTCAGTAAATGTCACTTATTTATATGTTCAAAGCAGGTGGAATGAAATTCATTTGCCGGGCTTTTTTATCGCTGGAATTGCAGGCGCAGCCTGTGTTTTCAGCCTGCTTACGCGAAGTCCTGTTTTAGCGCCCATTCCCCCCGCGCTTCAAAGTCCCTGGTATGAGGTACACGTTATAGTCGCTTTCCTGGCATACGCAGTGTTTGTTGTCAGTTTTGCGGTTGAACTTTGTTATTTGAAATTCAGAACTCCTGTGGGTGAAACTTCGGGCGTCTTTGGTTTTTTTGATGAGGAATTTCACAGGTGGACACACAGGCTTGTGCTTCTGGGTTTCCCCCTTCTGACATTCGCGATATTTTCAGGAGCTGCATGGGCTAATGACGCGTGGGGCAGATACTGGTCATGGGACCCTAAAGAAACATGGTCTCTTATCACATGGACTGTCTATGCACTGTACCTTCATGCTAAGACGATTGGAAAGTGGAAATATTTTCCGGCATCCATGTTAAATCTTTTGGGTTTTATATGTATGATAATGACTTTTATGGGAGTTAACTGGTTGACCAAACTATTGAATATCCCCAGTATTCATACATATGCTGTATAGACTTTTCTCATCTCTGAAAACATCGGTTATTATTTTGGCACTTATGTGCCTGTTATTTCTGATTGGTACGATCTTTCCGCAGGGCAGTGATATTGAACAATACATTGAGGCCGGCGGCAAATATGTGGCAGTTGTTCGCGCACTGGACTTCCTTGATATCTTTATGTCACCGGCATTCATCTTTATTACAGGCATACTTGTTGTAAACTTGGCAGTGTGCCTTTATGACAGGTTGAGGCTTTTCCTCAGGATAAAGAGGAAGCCGATAGATTTCGAAAACCTGAAGACTCATCCTAATGTTGCTGTATTTGAGGATTCGGGGATAACAGACAGGCTTGCGCGCACTGGTTTTAGATTAAAGGCAAAGGCGCCGGACGGCTGGCACACCGGAGTGAAGATCTATGAGAAAGGGCTTCAATACTGGTGGCTTTCATGGTTCTACCATGTAGGAATAATACTCGCGATAGCAGGTTTTTTCCTTACTGCCCTGTTCGCGGTTGAGGAGGCTGTTATCCTGTACCATGATAAACCGGAGACCATATCTCTTTACAGCAGGGATACGAGATGGAATGAATTTCTTACGGGCCTGAATATTGATATGCCTGAGGAAAGCAGGGATGAAGAGTATGTCCTGACGCTGAAGGAATTCAGGACAGAATATTATCAGGGGCTCAAAATTGATTACCCTAAAGATAAAATAGAAAGACTGCTTCTGGGGATCGGTGTTAATAAGATCGAGCCTTCAAAAAAAGGATTTTCCTATATGCCTAAAATGTGGCTGACCAGGTTGGAAGTGAAAAAGCCGGACGGTGAGGTATTGGACGCTGAATTATGGGTAAACAAGCCGTTTAGAACAGGAGCGCTGACCCTTTATCAAATGGGTTATGAGCAGAAAGTGGAACTGAAAGTCTTTCGTTCTGACGGAGCTGAAGGTGAAGTCATTGATGTCGAGGCCAGGGTGCCTTTTAAAGTCACTAATGTTGAAGGGAAGTTTGTGCTCGGTTCGCTTAAACTGGGCAAACTGTTCAGGAGGAACAGTGGAATAGAAACAATAACCCCTGTTACAACACTGTACTATATCCCGGATGAAAACCCGTCAGAAAGAGAGGTAATAGGTGATCTTGAGATAGGGACTGATCTTAAAGCTAAAGGTGTGACGTTTGAATTTACGGATTATAAAGAGGCTTCTTACCTGAGTTACAGAAAAGACCCGGGTGTTTGGCTTGTGGGGCTGGCGTGTCTTTTTGTTTTTCTCGGCCTTTTTGTGAGGAGCCTTGGGGCATGGTACAGAGTTCAATGCGCAGTGGAAAGCAATACAGCGTATGTATTGATCAGCACAAGAGGCATTCTTGCTGACAAGAGAAGAATAATAAAAAAACTTAAGAAACAGTGATCAGCAACCAGTGAACGGTAATCAGTAATCAGTGATTGGTGACCAGTAGCAATTAAGAATTGAGAGATGAGAATTGAAGGAACTGACAGAAAAATCTGTCTCGGAAATAGTTGCTCCCAAGGAGGAGTAGAAATGTAATGAGTTTACGTTAATCATATTCATTCGTCTGAACTCATTGCGTCATTTGCTATAATCGACGAATAATTAAATTTTGTTTTATCTTTATTATTTTAAGGTAATTCTTAATGCTGATAGAGTTTTTATTATAAAAGGTGTCGTATAGAACTTTTTCACCAGACTTTTCTGTCATCATGTTGAAATTATTAATTTATAACTGTTTCCGGAACAATTCCCGGCTCTAAATTGTCTAATATAATGAAGGAACAAAAGGAAAACAGACAGGACGAGGATCATGAGATCATAGCCAGATGTCAGAAGGGTGATGTTGAGGCATTTGAGGAAATTGTGATGAAATACCAGAATAAAATGTTCAATATTGCATATCATATGCTGTCCGATTATAACGATGCCTCAGAGGTAGTTCAGGACGCCTTTGTTTCGGCGTACAAAAACATCAGGGGTTTTAAGGGAAGGTCGAGGTTTTTTACGTGGCTTTATACAATTGTTGTTAACCTGTCAAGGAACCGTATAAAGCAGGTTAAAACCAGGGCGGAACGTGAACAGTTTTCCATGGATGAACCTGTTGAGACGGATGACGGGCAGGTAAAGGTGGAGTTTGCGTCCGGAGGCCTGTCTGTGCTGGAAAAACTTGAAAAAAGAGAACTGGATCAAAAAGTGCAGTCGTGCATAAATGCCCTTGAAGCTGATTTCAGAGAGGTTATTGTTCTGAGGGACATGCAGGGCTTTGCGTATGATGAGATAAGTGATATGCTTAAAATTGCGGCAGGGACGGTTAAATCACGGCTTCACCGGGCGCGTGAAGCAGTGAGGAACTGTCTTAAAAAGGTAATTGGAAAGTAATACAATAATGCAAACATTGCTCAACACCTTATTTAACTCGATGAACTATTATTGGATCACGCGTGTGGTTTTAGACTATAGATATGAGTTAGTACCAGTGCATTCAAGGTATCGAAAAATAAGCTGTTTTCGCAACATTTGCATTATTGTATGAAATTATTTAAGGATTATAACTATGGAATGTAACAACATAAAAGAGCAATTATCAGCTCATATTGATAACCAGTTGTCTGCTGATGATAGGTCACGTGTGGATGAGCATCTGAAGGGTTGCGCTGATTGTACTCTTTATATGGATGATCTTAAGAGGACAATAGCCTATTCAAAGGGGCTGGAGCAGGTTGAGCCTCCGGCATGGCTGACTCAAAAGGTCATGTCAAGAATACGGGAAGCAGAGGAACAGAAAAAGGGTTTTCTCTGGAAATTGTTCCACCCGGTCAGCATAAAAGGCCCTGTTCAGGTCATTGCAACACTTGCCGTTGCTGTTACAGCATTTTATGTTTATAAAACAGTAGAGCCGGAACTGAAATATGCCGAGGCGCCTTCAGAGAAAACAGGCTTTTCAGCCACTGATGAGCCTAAGTTTTTTTCCGGAAAGGATGCTGTTTTAGAAGAAGCCCCTGCTGCGCCGTCAACAGCCGGGAGACAAAGGGCGGACAAAGAAGCGGATGATACTGCCGGAAGGATGATGAAGCGGAATGAATTCGCTCCGGCGCCGGAGCTGGACAGGATCGAGTCATCGGTAGGCGCGGGAGAAGAATCTGAAACCCTGCGGAAGAAATCCAGGCTGAGCGCTGACGAGGTTGAGCGATCATTTGAGGCTATTGAGGGCGTAACAGAAACCAGGGAGCAATATCCTGCGAAAACAGAGAAATTCAAGGCTCTTGACATGGATGTAAAAGAAGAAGTCCGTGGAATAGCGCCTGAATTAAAAGGAATGATAGAAGAAAAATGGGAAACCGAACCCCTGATCATTTATGTAGATGATATTAAGGCATCCCGAAAACAGATCAGGACATCAATTGAAAAACTTGGCGGTAAGATAATCCGGACAGAGACAGTAGCGGATCGTGAGATCATAACAGCTGAGCTGGCTTCTGAGAAAATAGATGAACTGAATAAAGACCTCGCTAAGATCGGTGAACTTAAAGAAACAGATGCTTTATATGTCCCTGGTTTTTATGATGAGCGGGCAGGGGGAACTGTAGAAATAATTATAGAGATCAATCTTATAGGGTCAGACTTAAGAAATTGACTTGACCTGTTCTGGTGAATTTATTGTCTGCAAATCAATTTCTTAAGTCTGACCCCGATTGGCTTTTTTATATTATTATTTGTCTTCTTTTGGCGGTTTTTCCCAGGGGCTGAGTATCTGCTTTATGATCTTCTGGTCTGATAACGCAGGATACTTTTCATTAAATTTTATCTGGTCCTGATCAAAGTTGTCATATATTGATACATCAAATGTTCCCCCGCCGAACCCGCTGGCTGCCTGGTCTATAAGCGGCCATTTACCGCCGGAAGGGACCTCATCATCAGACTCTCTTTTGCGATTTACCATTTCAATTTTACCGATATAGACGATTGTCTGAGAACCAAGTGAGAAAGGAATATTAAATGGAAAGTTAAACTGACCAGCAGACAAACCGACTGTGGTCCCTCCACCAATCAAAGTTAATCGGTAGGAACCGGGGGGGAGTCTTAGAGTTACGAAATCCTCCCAGGAGTCACCCTTGTGTGGTTTGGCTATATCTGAAAATGCCTTTCCGAGAAGTGAACCCACGCCGGTATCGACAAGCATAGTTGTGTACTCGGTTTTATTTTCATCGTCAGAGATTACTGTAACCCGGTAAACTTCCGGAGCATGTTTGGGTTTATATTTGTTCTGGGTTTTTATTGATAACAATACTATTGACTCGTAATTAAGAGTCAGGGCTGTGTCCCCGGGTTTTAGCGCCGTCTCATGAAGAGTACCACAGCCTGACATCAGAAGTGAAACAAATACCAGGATTATTCCTAAAAGAATTGCATGAGAATGATAAATTGAAGAGAGGTTGCTTTTTCCCATTTCATACTCCTTATATATTGAAAGTTACAGTTATGCTCTAAGGTATAATGGGAATAATATATATAATATTGTCTGGATTGTAAAGGTAATTTTAATTGTTGGATATAACTTGAAATTAATGGATGATTAGGCTATTTGAATGCGGATTATTGCCCGGATAAAAAAAATACTCTTGAGAGTTATTGTGCTATACTTTTATATCCCTGGAAAGGACATTCTGGAAAGTGCTTTAGTCCACAAACAACTCTATGAATAAGCTAAGTATTGCGGCAATACTGATCTTTGCGGTTCTTTTAGCCGGATGCGCGAGTAAACCGCGTGTTCGCGCAACTTCAGTCGTAAAATATGACCACGAAATTCAAACGGATAATACGGTCTTTATTCGCCGGATCAAATTTGCCGGCGCCATGAAAAGCCGTAACAGGGACATTTATGAACCCTTTGTCGCGGGTTTTTCGCAGATCGGAGAACAGATCAAGAGTTCACGTCAGGAGAAATTTGCAGAGGGATTCCTTGATATCACCTTGAACACGCGGTACAGCTCAACCGGTTTGACAAAAGCAAAATATGTCCCCCTTTTAGGAGGGATGCTGTACAGCTATACCGGAGGTGTACTGGATTATAAATGGAAAGGAACAGTAGACTTTACTCTATCGGATCTGGATGGCAATACTGTATTTAAGGATTCATTCGATCTGAAAGGTAAAGGCAGTATGAGGGCCGAAGGCGGAATTTTCACAGGAATGGGATCTTATTTATTCGGCGGCGGTGTAGCAGGAGCTTTGTATGAAGCATCAGATGATTTTCACGAGATTGGAAATGAATTCCTTGAAACTGCCGGAATAGAGATAGCCAAACGCCTTAGGAAAGAGCCTGCCAGGTCTTACTTTATTGCTATGACAAAAGAGCGTGACGGTATGGACTCTAAAACGTATGCGGCGTTTATAGAACAAATAAAGAGTTTACAGTCTCAAAGGGCTGAGAGCAGGCGTGAAGCTGAAGAGAGTCTGAATGCCACAGTTGAAGAACAGGACAGTTACTATGATCTTGAATCAGGTTCAGTTGTTATATTTGGAGTCGGTGTTGACAACTACCGTCATTTTCCGGATCTGAATTATGCCGCGAGTGACAGTAGACGTTTTGTGGATTTCTTCAGAAAAAGGTACAAACTGTCCGCTGACCAGGCTATGCTTCTTGAAAATGAAGACGCGACCGCGATAAAGGTAAGACGTTTTTTAGAGCGCAATGCATTCAGGCTTCTTGACAAAGATGATACTTTTATATTCTATTTCAGCGGCCACGGAACGCCTGAATTGGATCCCGCATCCTCTGATGCTGACGGGTTGCGTAAATACCTGCTTTTGCATAACAGCGAGCCTGACGCCCTGCCTTTGACCGCGATCAGTCTTGATGACCTTGCAGCGCTATTGAGAAAGCTGCCTGCCAAACGGGTACTGATTTTTATTGACAGCTGTTTCGCGGGTGTGGCAGGAAAGGATACTTTAACACGCATTAAGGGGATCAGGAGCAGCGAAAGGTCATATAAAAATATGACTGCCATTTCCGGTGAGGGCAGGGTTATACTGGCTGCCAGCACTGAAAACCAGGCCAGCCAGGAAACTGAAAAGCTGAAGTCCGGTGTCTTTACGCACTATTTATTGCAAGGACTGGATATGAAGGCCGATGCTGATAAGAACCAAAAGGTTGATATACTGGAATTGTTTAATTATGTCAGGGATAATGTGGAATCCCACACAGATGGTAAACAAACACCGGTGTTTCGGGGATCGCTGGACAAAAATATCGAATTTTAGTGAATGTAATATCGGTTCGCTGACAAGACTATGCAAAAGATGACTTCTCCAGTTATTTTACTTATCGGGTTTGTCCTGGTATTACTCCTGTCACAACTTCAATGGTCTGATAATCTCAGCCATTACGCATTTGACTTTTTAATAGGAAGCACAAAACCAACCTCCAATAACAATAATATTATTGTTATTGGAATTGATGACAAGTCACTGGCTCGCTTTGAAGATCCGCTGGTATTGTGGCATAAATATCTTGCGGCAATTATTGATGGTGCTGCTGAAAGCGGGGCAAAAGCAGTAGCGCTGGACATTATTCCATCAATATCCCTGGATCAGCTGGCACCAGAACTGGATCGCCGGCTCATACAGGCCATGAAGAAGTCGAGGGATAAAGGAACGCCGGTTTATCTTGGTTTTAAGGCATCTGCAAACGGCCCCGCACCGCATCGCAAGTTTATTTTTGCGTCATCCGGCATGGGTTTTTTGAATTTGCAGCCGGATAGCGATAGGAGGGTAAGGAAACAGAAACTGTTCCTTACTGGCAAAAACGGCAGAAAAACTCCCGCATTATCAGTTCTGATGTATGGATCGGACGTGCCTGTGTCCATGTATAGTCTGCCAAATGATATCTATATTGATTACAGATTGCCCATGCCTTCGGTTATATCTTTTGAAAAGGTATATGATCTGATCGCAGATCAAGATGTGGAAACCCTGGAATCTTTATTTAAAGATAAATTAGTATTTATCGGAGCAACATCTTTTAATTTGCCGGATATGTATAGTATTCCTGTGAAATTGCCTCAAACCGGTCAGGACCGTTTAGCCGGTGTTATGATCCATTCCATGAGTACTGCGACATTATTGCCGGGAAGCCTGCTTCGTGATGTCCCCCCAATTATGATCTGGAGCATTGCTTTATTGTTAAGTTTAATTTCAGGAGTGCTGTTTTTATCTATGTCTCCCGGAAAAGCGGTTATTATGATTGCTGTATTGCTTGTTCTGACATTAGCAGGAACGTACAGGGCTTTTCTATCATTCTGGGTCATGCCTGTAACCCTCCCCGTATTCGCTCTTCTCATTCCGGGATTGATCTCCGGCACATATAAGTACTCAGTTGAATATAACCAGTTCCGCCGCTTACAGCATTATTTTAAAAGTTATGTAAATGAAGACGTTATGCAGAATATTATTGATAATCCTTCTCTGATCTCATTGGAGGGGCAGCACGTGGTAGTTAGTGTAATGTTTACGGATATTCGCAATTTCACAACCATTTCTGAGAAAATGAATCCAAAAGATGTTGTAACAGGTTTGAATCGTTACTTTGCGGAGATGACGAGATCTGTTATCGAGGCGGGAGGCTATCTTAACCGATATATGGGTGACGGCGTTCTGGCAATTTTTGGAGATCCCCAACGGCTGCCTGGAGACGGCGCAATGGCTGCTGTACAATGCGGAATAAGCATGTTAAAAAAT
>VAPB010556932.1_pt1 | contig 15216 bp, 13 predicted proteins | sample 3395101 | NCBI WGS metagenome assembly VAPB01 (sample SAMN08290433, study PRJNA428436) | hydrothermal vent metagenome | isolation source: Deep-sea hydrothermal vent chimney | place: Indian Ocean: Southwest Indian Ridge | reverse complement strand
GAGGGTCTTCCCGGTCCCGGGCGGGCCGTAGAACATCACCCCGCGCTTCATCGCCACGCCGTTCCGCTCGTACAGGGACTGCTTCGTCACTATGTCCACGATGTTCCGCCGTATCGAGACCTTCTTGTCGTCCGGCAGAATCAGGTCGTCCCATGTATAGTGCGCCACATTCACGAACCCACCGTCCGGGGTTATCCTCTGTCCGCGGAACAGGTTGTTCCGAGCTATGAAGTTCGTGATTCCGGCGAAGAAATGGTCGGCTATCTCCGCCCGGTCGGCCGGAACATGCGTCTCCAGTCCGACAGTCCCGCTGTACGGGTCCACATACAGCCTGACCACGAAGCGTATGCCGCCGGGCGTCGTCAGGAACAGAACGCCCTCCGACAGGCACTTCATCGTGTCCGAGCACGATATCGGCACAGTGACATACTTCGGTGCGCATGCGTGCTGGTAGTTGAAGTTGGTGAGCCTTATCCCGTAGTTCGACAGAAGGCCGTCGGTCGCCAGCGACATGCAGACGAGAGGGTGGTAGATTATGTGGAAGCTGGACATGACGATCGCCACCTGCTCCGTCTCCAGGCCAAGGAACTTCTTCACCTCGTCGGTCAGCACGGGCAGGCCCTGGCCGAACGCGTCGCGCAGCTCGCCTATGGTAATCGCCTGCGCAGGGGTGTTTAGGCGATCCGAGGAGATGGAGGCGATACGCCCGGACAGGCGAGGACTTGGAGAATCGATGCCCAGCCTATCCTTCTTACTGCTCATCTTGTCCGTCTTCCGGTTGCTCATCTTCTTCATCCTCCACGGAATCCCGACCTGCCGACACCTCGTCCTCAAAGAGCTCCAAGAACCTGGTCTTCCTCCTGTCATTCCGGCCTATTTCGCGTAAGACTTCATCAAACATGACCTCCTCGGCCGGGCGGATGTTGGATCTAACCCTCTCGAACAGGCCTGGTTCGTCGTACCACTCGTTCAGGGCATCGACGGTGGACTCCGCGATCTGGCTGTCGGCGAACGAGCCTTGGTACCGCTCCTCTAGGTACGCCCGGATATCCGGGATTCCAAGCTTCCCCCAGAACGACCTTGGCGACACGCCTGGGAGCTGCTTCTTCATGGCCTTGCCCTCGCCGCTCGGGGCCCAGTAGTCCCGTATCAGTCCGAACACGACCGAGGCGTGCTTGCAGAGGCCGTGGCGGCCCCTCGGGTCCCGCACCCCAGGGAAGCTACCGTCGGAGTAGCTGCGCCCAGGCTTTTGCCAGTCCGGGAAAAGGTTGGGTATGTTGTCCGTCGGCTCCCACAGGTAGCGACGGACCTTGGACCAATAGTCCGGCCCCTCGAACCTCCATGCCGGACAGGAACACGATGTCTCCAGATCCTTCTCGGACAGCCTGTTGCTGTCCGGGTTCCTGGTGTGTGGGGACACGCGGACGCGGACGCGGTAAGGGCCACCGCTCCTGCTGGAGTCGGTCGTTATCACATCGAACAGCCATCTCCCGTTCTCCGGATCCGACCGGCGCACACTGACCTGGCACCGTCTGCTCCGCCTCTTCGTATCGCCGTCCGTGCGACCTCCAAGTTGGTCCACGGTGAGGGCGATGCGTTTTGTCGGCCCAAACACCCAGATTATCGGTTCCTTCTCCACGCGCACCTCGCTCCCTGACAACTGGCGATGAAAACCTTAAAACACGTGCGGAAGTTTTTGCAATGGCCGGAAACATACCGTATACTATGGAGGGAGACTGGCGATGAAAGGGGAAACCAAAGGGCGCGTCCTGCTTGTGGACAACAACATCAAGATGATGGAGTATGTCCGCTCGCATCTCGAGCGCGGCGGCTACGAGGTCACCGTTGCGACCAGCGGGAAAGAGGCGGTGGCGGCGAGGGACGACATAGATGTCATCTTCATGGACGTCCACATGCCGGACATGACGGGCATAGATGCCTGTCTCGCACTGCGCAGCGGATCGCACGCCGACACGCCGATCATCTTCCTGACGACGGACGGCTCCGAGGAGAGCGAGGTCGCCGGGCTTGACGCCGGCGGGAACGAATACCTCAGCAAGCCAGTCTCGGCTATCGCGCTAGTGAGGCGGGTGGACGCGTACATGCGCCGCAATAAACGCGCCGCGAACCTGATTGCCGCCACGGAGAATTGGCGCCGCGAGGCCATGACCGACGCGTTGACTGGCGCGCGGTCGAGAAGGTTCGCCGAGCGCATGATGCTGGACAATGTCAACGGCAAATGGGTGATCATGTGCGACATAGACAGTTTCAAGTCGCACAACGACTCCTTCGGACACGAGGCCGGGGACGGATGCCTCAAGGCCGTGGTTAGGGTCCTCATGTCGGGCGGACGCGAGGTTGTGAGAATGGGCGGCGAGGAGTTCCTGATCCTCGTCGACGGCGCTGACGGGGGGGCCGTGGCGGAGGCGATCAGGGGAGGCGTTGAGTCAGGCGTGGCCGATCCGGACGGCTGTCCGGTGACAGTGAGTGTCGGCGCGGTGCGCGTCGATTCGGACGCGAAGCTCTCAAGCGCGATTCGCCACGCGGACATGCTGCTGTACCAGAGCAAGCACGGCGGAAGGAACCGTGTCACCACTGGCGATTTCTCGGAAGGCATGCCGGGCATACCGGACGACGCCGGGCGGCGGGGGTATCGCGACCCGGATGGCGGCGACAGGCGGCGGACTCCGCGAGACTAGGACGCGAAGTGCGCGATGGCGCGCTGTATGTACGGCACAGCCATGACTATGCCCTGCTCGTCGTGGCACGCGGGCGGGAACGGCATGGTGCAGAACCTGTGCGACTGCCTCGACACGCCTGCGTGGAACTCCGTCGGAGACATCATGTAGAGCCTTCTTTTAGCTCTCGGGCTGGATGCCAGAATCCCCGACACGGCTGCGTACACATCCTGTCGGCTCACTCCGCGCGGTGCGAGCATTATGAACATGATCGGTTCGTCGGACTCGATAAGGTCGAACGCATCGTCAACATGCGAGCGGAACACGCGGCGGCACATGTCCACACATTCGCGTGGCGGCATTGAGTACGAGAATCCGCTCACGGAGTGCAGCGGGTCGAACGCGAGGGAACTCTTCGGGGAGAACGACCGCCATACTCCGCGCATGTCTAGGCGGAGATCCGACGCCATCGCATGCGCCGTCTCCCTCGACAGCGGGCGCCTGAACGCCGAGCGGTAGTCCGAGACATGCGCCTCCATGAACGGGGATGAGTGCGTCGCGCGGATGCCCAGCATGGATGCGCGGCGGAGTACCATCGACAGGAGCGAACCCAAGCCAAGCGTTACTATGTTCGGCACGGCATCCCCTAATAAGCTATCGTGACCCTGACCTGAGCCTCGTCAAACAGTCCGCACCTTGACTCCGCCCTTATCACAAAATCGTCGTCCGTCGCCGGGGGCGTCGCTGGCGCGGTGGTCGGGGGGGCGGTCGTCGGCGGCGGCGCCGTGGTCAGTGGCGATGTGGTCGCCGGCGCCGTGGTCGGTGGCGGCGCTGTCGTCGGTGGCGCGGTTGTAGCTGGCGCTGTCGTCGTCGGCGGCGCCGTCGTGGTTCCGACCGGGGCGGCGCCTGGTGTTTCCGTCTCCCCGCCGATCGTCTCGGACTGGAACCCGGCCGGGCCGTCGGAGTCGATGGTTCCGCCGAATGCCCTCGTCCCGGACTCCAAGGCCGGGGGGGTGGTGTCGTACGACACCACCCTGTCGGCGCTGTCGAGGAAGAACCACCTGACGCTGGTCCCGTTGTCCACGCCACCGGGCGAGATGTTGGAGACGGCCCACCCTGCTGGGTATGTGTCCTCCACGATGTATGTGGATGTCTCGACGATGTCGATGGTGCATGTCAGCGTGACGGATGTCGGCGCGCCTGGGGTGTAGTCGTCCGGCGAGATGCCGCGCACGCACGTGTTCAACTCGCCCGCGACCACCAACGAGCCTACGCCGTCGGGGGCGTAGCGAACCAGGACAGCGTCCTTGCGGCTCGGGTGTCGGTGAATCTCCACGGTGCCGAGAGAGCCTCCTGACGCGACGCTCCACAGCAGCTCTCCGCCGTCCGGATCTGTCGCGGAGAGTTCGATCTCGTTCTGTCTGGCTAGCGTTCCGGATTCGACAAGCATGGACTCCGGGCCCTCGATTGACGGAGGGAGGTTGATCCTGCACGGCGTACCGAGGCTACCGCGATTGCGCGGGACCCGGTCATGCCAGTCCTCGCCGAACCTGTCCGTGTACGAGTCCATCGGCGACCGAAACTCTGTCCACAGCGCGTACACCCTGCTGGAGTGGATCCGCCTCATCGCTGGCGCTTCTGACCAGAAAGCGAACTCGTCGATCGAGACCCCGGATGTAAGGACACCGAATGTGGACTCGTCGTCGGGAGCCTGGTTGGCGAGATCGATGTCGGGGCCTGGTATCCTAGGCGCATCCACGGTTCCTCCGTCGGACATCCCGCCGCCTCCTGTCGCGAACCCCATTCGCCAGCCGCCTGACGGGTCTCGCCCCACCTGCACCACCACCAGGTGCGGAACACCGGGGTTCGGGTCCGACTCGGAATCCATGTCCGGCAGCGGCACCGGGAACCTGTACGCGGCGCTGGAGTTGAGGAGTTCGACCCACATTGGGAAAAACACCCCGTCGGCCGACGGCTCGGCCACGATCCGGATGCCGTTGGACGGATTCCTGTCCGCGTCCAGGAAGCCGAAGAAGGCCCCGGCGTCCGCCTCGGACATCCCTTGGGCCCACAGCGAGACCGACATGGCCTCGGATCCGTGGAGCGTGCCGTACGAGACCGACGGCGCGCCGACCAAGGCGACCGTGTCCGGCACCAAGGAACCTTCGACCCTACCGGCGCCGATGCTTGCGTCGCCAGCCAAGACGGACCACTCCACCCCGCGGATCGTCTCCGACATCCCGCCGAACCTGTGGTAGGCCACCGCGTACTGGCTATTCGGCAGCATCTCGCCTCCCGGGATGCACGGTCGGGAGGCCGCTGTAGTCGGGTGCGTTCCGGCCGCTGAGCCAGTATTCCCTTCGCCTGTCGCGCATGCCAGAGTATGTGCTTGGCCGAAGGCCCAGCAGCCTGAAGAAACCCGGCCAGTCGCGCTTCTCGGTTATCCCGTCGATGTCCATGGAGACGCCGCGGTCGACGATCTGGTGTACCACCTCGCACCACCTCATAATAGCGTCGGCGTCTAGCGGCTCGTTGAACATGCGCCACTCCACGGAGCCTTGGGTGCGGAACGGCCTGTAGTTCACGCCGTACCATCTCGACGGCCTGTGCCAGGCGGCGAGGTCGTGGCCCATAGTGGCGCCGAGGTGGTGTTCCCAAATGTCGCTGATGCAGTCCTCGTCCTCGTCCATGAGCCTGGACTCCAAGGCGTCCAAGAACGCTGACGGGAACGGCTGACAAAACGGGCTGTTGTACCTGTGCCGCGGGCACACTTGGTACAGGTTGTCCTGGTTTATGCCGGACAGCAGGATCACCTTGCCGACATCCGTCTGGCTCATGTCCCTGACATCAACATGGACATGCACCGACGCCCATGGGGTTGCCTCGTAGCCGTGTTCCAGAAGGGTGTCCACCGCGAAATGCACCTCCTCGTCCAAGGTGTCGCCGGCAGTGGTCGGGCTGACGAACTCCACCCCCTTCCTGGACAGGGACGGCTCCTTGTGTGACGCCCATTCCCTCTCCGAGAACTTGCGAGCCATGTCCGATTGGAGTCCGGTGGCGCCTGCGGACGGCTCTGCCTCTATCTCGACGGTCATCAGTCTGGCGTACGGGAACCTCTCGAATGTCAGCTCGCCAGGATCGTCGAACCTGGAGTCCTCCCTCTCCGCGATTTCCACAGCGGATCGTATTGCGTCCTCGCTTAGCACATGGCGGTCGCGGCGGTTTGAACAAAACAAATGACATGCGCATAGAAAGGACCCGCCCATGTATAGGACGGGTCCATTCCGTGCGTGGCGGCAATCCGGGCGGTCTTAGGAGACGTCGATCGCGTCGGCCGCAGTGTCGCCAGTGGCCAACAGGGCCGATGTGGTGACGCTGACGAGACCAGCGTCGATCAGCTTCCTGAGCTGTCCGCCCCTCTCGCTCTCCTTCACATCGTTGGTGTTCGGCATCTCAACGGTCCTGTCCGCCGCGAAGTGCAGCGCCGGACCCGCTTGGCCGTTCGCCTTGCCGAGCCGTACATACGGGTTTCCCAACGGGTGGTTGGGGACCGTCTGCTCCGGAGCCGGGTTGATGTCCTTGATGTCGCCCAGCGTGACATCCGAATCTGGTCCGATCACATAAATTGCCATTTTCAGTCCTCCTCGCGTATCTTTCCGTACGCCTTGACCACTCCTAGTACCGCCGCCTTGACGATCCGCCTCTTCGCACGCTCCCGAACGGTCGGGTCGGAAAGCCTGGATGCCCTCTCGAGCCTCTTGGCCACGCCGTCCGACATCGCGCCCAACTTGTCTCCGTGGCGGACCTCGACCTCCCTTATGCGATCCTCGATGGAGGATCCGGACTCCGTGGCCGCCAACGCAACGAGCTGGGGGCAAAAAACATTACAAACGCCTGAGCCGTTACGCACGACCGCTTCCTCGAACCTGGAAGCCACCGATGCGAACTGCGAGCCGATGCTTGTGGCCAGACCGGAGGCGAAATCGTCGGAGTCGCTGGCCATGTCTTCCGCGTCGGATATCGCCGAACCCGCGTCCGGCCCGAGCAGGGGTTTCATGGCGTCGTCGCCGATCTCCCTGAACCTCCTCTTCCGGGTCATGTCCTTGCGTGGCGGCTTCTTCTTGGGCGGCTCCTTGACCTCAAACTTGCCCCTGGCATCCTCCACGTGCCTCTCCATCTTCCTGTTCCTGCGCTCGACGCGCCGCTCCTCAACGGTCTCCGCCTCCTTGCGGCCGGACTCCAGCCGCATCTGGTCGATCGCGTCCTTCGACAGGGCCCCCGCCAGCGTCTTCGCCACCCACTCTTCCGTCCGCCCGTCGGTGTCGATGAGTACGCGGCCGTCCGTTGCCGTGTGCGTTCCCGGCATCGATCCGAATTTGGGCATGTCTCCCTCCTCGTCTCCGCCGGAGTCCAGCTCTATGCCCATCTCCAGCGCCCGCTTCTGAGCCATGGCCGGGGCGATCTTCTCGGCTATGGACGCGTACAAGGCCTGCTGTAGAGCCTGGAAGTTGGCGTCGAACGGGGTGTACTGCTCCTTCTCGATGTTCTCAAGCACCACATCCGGATCCAGCCCGAAGGTCTCGAGCCATGTGCCGACATCCACCTTTCCCTCCGTGACCATCTGCGCCAGCATCTGCTTGTGCGGCGTGTCGTCGGTGAGGTTCAGCCGGTTCCACCTGATCTGCGGGTAGAGGTAGTTCTTGATCTCCGCGCCCGACTCGTCGCGGTCGATCTCGTAGAAACCGCACGCCTCGCATACTGGTGTGAAGATGCTCCTGTAGACGAAGTCCTCGACCACGGTGCGGAACATCGCGTACCTCTGCTCCATGATGGCGAGCATGGTCTGCCCGCCAGCGTATGTCGCCTCGGCCTGCAGGAACGCTTTGGACATCTGGAGGCCGATCAGAATCTCGTCGTTGACATAGGTCCACTCGCCCTCGACATTCAGGAAGCTCTGAGCCGAGCCGATCAGCTCCCACACGATCTGGTAGTTCGAGATGATCGCGTAGTCCGGGTCGTTCATGGCGGCGTCCACCTGCTCGCGGAGCTGATCGAGATCGACCGAGCCTCCGCCCTCTGCGTAGATCAGGTGCTTTGGCGTCATGTGTCGCGCCGCGATGGCGTCCTGCGCCTGGCGGAGCCTGTCCTTGTACACCAGGTTCTTGAAGCACCTCTCAACGAGGGACACGCCCCACTTGTCGAAGTCGCTCATCTTTCTCGCCAGGTGCGATACATGAGACCCCCGTCTGGGATCCGTGTTGAGGACGACGTTCCTCTGCGCTGCGATCGTGTCGCGTATGTCTGGCGGGAGCGCCCTGTACAGCGGGCCTGTCCTGGGATGATCCGGCCCGCCCTCGACGATCGACTTGATGTTGTCGTTCGGGACAAGCTCCGCGGTCATCCTGTTGACCCACTCGAGCTTCTCCGCTGTCACATAGTCCGGATCCAGCAGGGTCACGGACTCGCACCACCTGTTGTCCTCGGAGAGCTGCACCCAGGCGAACACGTTCCCGATCTTGTTGTACTCGAGCGCTATCTGCAGGAGCTTGTCGAAGAGGTCGCAGCCCTGGTTGCCTATCATCCTGACGAAATACTCGAGGATGGTGCGGTTCCTCTCCTTGTCCCTCCCCTTCGGCAACGACAGTTTGATCTTCGAGAGCGGAAGCTCGGCGTGCAGGTCGATTGCCGTGGCGACGATAGGGTCGTGCTTGTAAAAATGTCTGCACCAAGCGTTCTTCTCCAACTGGTCCTGCGGCAGTAGAATCGATGACGGCTCGAAGTCAGGATGGTAGAACGACGGGCCGGACTGCTGTATGTTTACGCCGCCGGCCGATGCCTGGACCATGCGAAGCGCCCTCTTGTCGTGTCGGCGGCGGGGGCCGATGTACAGCGGGTCGTCGCTCAGGCTCCTGGCAGGCTCCTTGACGGCGCGCATCGCGCGCTGCCGGTATGTCCGCGCGTCGGAGGCGGAGTCCACCGACCCGGATCTCCTGCTCTGTCGTCTTTTGCGACCACTGGCCACGCGATACCCCCTTACACAGACTGCATGGCGTCGTTCCCGCTGGCCGGATCACCCAGCGGGTTCCGTATCTGCCTTAATGCCTTGGAGATGTCCACCATGGTGCGCTTCACTGCGTCCATCTCTGTCCGCAGGGCATTCACCGCAGGCTCCATATCCGCGGCGGCGGCGGCGTCTCCGCCGCCCTCCGGCGCTGCGTCCTCGCCGAATCCGCCGCCCATGCCGCCGCCCAGGCCGTCGCCCATGCCGCCGCCCATGTCGTCGCCCATGTCGTCGCCCATGTCGTCGAGGTCGCCGAGATCTCCCTCGCCGCCCTCCTCGCCGGTGGTACCCTCGTCGAAATCGTCGTCGCCGAGGTCGTCGCCGAGGTCGTCGCCCAGATCGCCGCCCGTCTCGGCTGGTGGCTCCTCATCTTCGGCCACCTTCGTTATCGGCGACAGGTTGGCCGACACGGCTCTCAGTGCCTCCGCTGCGATTCGCAAATCGGCTTGGATGGTGATCAGAGTCTTCTTGTCTACAGTTCGTCGTCCCACAGGTCCTCCTCTTCCCCGTCGTCCATGGCTGGCGTCGTTGCGCGCCTGGAAGCCGTAGGCACGGATGTGTCGGCATGCCTTCTTTTCGCCGCCAAGCGCGTCTCTGCCAATTCCCTGCCGCGCCTCTCGCTGTTCTCGAATGTGCGCATTTGCCCCGCCGCCTCGGCCGAGAGATACGACATCTGCTCCGCTATCTGGCGGCACCTGGTAAGGGCGGACCGCGCGACACCGGACAGCGGGTTGCCGCTCTCAGGTGGCTTTATGCCATCGAGGGCCTGGATCATGTCGGTCGCCTGGCTCCCGATAGCCTCGGCCGCGCGCATCGCGTCACTGGTGTCCATCGTCCACTCCTAAACAGACCAACGCATTCTAGCAACACAAAATCACCTCCGTCGACCCCAGCCGCCGGATCCACCCCTCCAGCCGCCCTGCCGCCAACGACCGTACCTCGGGTCGGCGGCCCTGGCCCTCTCCATGTTCGACGGGGAGCGGCGGTTCCGGCGCGAGCGGTCGCCCTTCTGGCCGCCGACCGGCTTTCCGCTTCCGCTGAGTCCGACGGCCTGTGCGGTGCCGCGCAGCGCCTTGTCGGTGATGAGGTGGTACGAGACATTGGCTATCGCGTCCGCTAGGTCGTCCGTCGTCACATCGCCCTCCCTCTGGGCCTCGACGCGGAAGGTCTTCCTGTTCCCGCGTATCTTCTGTAGGAACTTCATCTCCTCCAGGCCCAGCTCGGTGCCACTGTCGTTGGCTATCAGGAGGCGGCCCTCGTACACGAGGTTCTCCAGGGCCGAGTAGATGGCCATGTTGTGCCTTGTCGTGAATGGCTTGCGCACGCAGTTTATGCCTCGCTTCGCGAACTCGTTCACGCTGCCGGCCGACTCAAACTGGTCGTAGAAGATTTTCGATACACGGAAGGCCGGGATAAGCTCGTTGATGATGTACGCCTCTATGACCTTCGGGTCTATGATCTTCACGCCGTGCTCCGTCTCCGCGCAATCGATGAAGTCTGGGTCGTCGCTCATCCACCTCCTCCACCGATCCACGACGACGAACGCCTCCGGTGCCTCGATCACCTTCTCTCGGCCTCCGTTCACGACCTTCTTCTCTGTCATGAACATCTCGACATGTGCCATGCACAGTGCGTACCCGTGGCCGACGGTCGACGGGTCGACGGCTATGTAGTGCGGCAGGTTGACACGCTGGAATCCGACCGTGGTGTGCCTGTCCATCTCCTTGGACAGCTTCATGATGATGTCTATCTTCTCCGGGTACTTGAAGAACCCGGTGACCCTGGTCGAGAACTCGGCCGCGTACTCCCACTCGAAGTCGTCCCCGTCGGATGACTGCATACGGGCGTTGAGGAAGCTGAACCCTATGCGCGGGTTCATCTCCCAAGTCGGGATGCGGAAGCACCTTATCCCGCCCTCGTCCTCGCCTATCGGCCTCTCGAGCGGAGGCACGCCCTTGTCCGGGTCGCCCATGCCCTTCTTGAACCTGCTGTAGAACGCGCCGCCGCGGTTGTACGGGCTGGAGAGGCACAGTATCCTGGCGTCCATCCCGAATGTCGCCGTGGACGGGACGATCGCCTCAAGTATGGATCCGCCGGCCCGGTTCCCGCCGCCGTCCGTGAAGTGGGCGAACTCGTCCAGGATCACCACCATTACCGTCCCGCCGCGGGATCCGGACGCGGAGCAGGCCAGGGACTCGATCAGTATCGACCGGTACTCCTTGTCCGGTATCCCCCTCTTGATGGCGAGGCCCTCCCGCCGTATGTCCTCCGGCGTCTTCAGCCTGACCTCGGTGGTGGTGGACGAGTCTATGTACGGCGAAAACCAGTCGGATGCGAAGACCATGTCCTTTATGAGGTCGAGCAGCTCCTGGGCCTGCGGTCCGGATGTGGCCAAGTTGACTATCTTGATTAGCTGCCCGCGCATGACCCCGTAATACTTCTGCGGGTCGCCCTTCACTATGAGCTTGTACGCCTCGTAACAGGAGATGACCGCCGCGAGCACGGACTTTCCGCCTCGACGCCCGCACGCCAAGACGAGATCCTGCAGCCTCCAGGGGTTCTCCATCCAGTCGTCGGTGACATTGCACCTGTTCTGGCGCATGAGGAACTTGGCATACCCAACCTCGGTCATCCAGTCCCCGCCCTCGTCATTCGGGAAGTGCCTGACCTGGATTGTCTTCTCCTCGCCGTCCAGCTTGAGTCCGTAGTAGCACTTCAGTATGAAGGCCTGCTGCGGGTTCAGGCCCTTCCCGGTGTCCGGGTTCTTCGGCAGGTTTAGGTATCTCTTGCTCTCGGCGAAGGTGATGACGTCGACCTCGTTCTCGACCTGCGATATCAGCCCGTCGAACGCGCTGGAGAGCGTCGCCTCCAGCATGCCTGTTGGTTCGGCTGGAGGTAATTTGGTCTTTTTCTGCCTGGCCATCGCACGGGTGGTTTCTATGGAGACTTTAACAGGTCTGTGGCGATCCTGCCGCCTCGGACAGCCTCCGGCGTGACCATTCCACATACGGTGCGTGCTTCTCGAACATGATGAACCGCCTGCCGCAGCGGGCTGCGACCAGCGCCGTCGTGGACAACCCGGCGAACGGATCCACCACAGTGTCGCCCTTGTGCGAATACATTCGCACCAGCCTGTAAGGCACCTCCGGAGGGTATTGCGCCCCGTGCAGCTCCTTCGGGCAGTCCCGGTACACGCCTGACGCCGCCGGAATCTTCCACACGCTGTTGGCGCACCACTCGGCCCACTCCGCCTTCGTGATCTTGCTCTCCTCCCGGAGGACCTTGTCGGCTGGGGGCATCTTGCCGTGCTTCCTCCACACCCATATGTGCTCAAAGTTATGCGACACGAGCATGCCCGGCGGGTACGGGTATGTCCCGAAGGCGGTGACCCTTGGCGACGCGACCTTCTCCCAGACCAACTGCGCGAACAGGTACGCCCGTCCATCCCGTCTCAGGAACAGGCTGAAGTCGGACAGCGGATCAAGCATGTGCCTGTACCCCGACACCTGCTTCGACACGGGTATCGACCCGACGTTTATGCACAGCTTCCCGCCTGGCTTCAGCGCGCGGACGCACAGCGACCAGACCTCCTCCATCTCGCGGACATAGGATTCGTAGTCTGGCCACTGGCTGTACTGCTTCAGGTTCCAGTACGGCGGGCTGGTGACGACCAAGTCGATCGAGCCCTTGTCTAGCCTCGCCAGGCCGGCGCGGCAGTCGCAGCACTCTACGGAGCCAGCCGATATGTCCGTAGTGGTGTTCATGTGGACCACGCGATGTCTGACACGACTGACGATACGATTGTCTCGGTATCGATCCGGCCTGCCACACGGCCCAGTCGCTTCAGGCTGAGATATTGGAGCGCACCAACATCGCCCCTGGACTCCTCGACCATAACCTCGCCAAGCTTCCCGATGGCGCGTTTTATGTCGGGATAGATCGCCGGATATGTCTGAAAAGGCGTTCTACCTGTCTCCAGCGAGACCGATGGCTTCACATGCCCCATCGCCCGGACAAGCTCGGTGTCGGAATGCTTGGCGACTGCCTTGAAGATGCTTTCCGGGTTGAATTTCCGAAGCACCTCTGCGAGCGACTCGTCGCTCTGCTGCAGCTCTTTCCTGACATCCTCATTCACTGACTGCTCGAACCACTTCTCTCCGTCATACACATCCAAGGCGCGGTTCAGGTCGGCCTTCCGATCATCTTGGCTGTACGCGACCCAATTCAACATGTGTTGCGGGTTCGCATCGTCGCCGACCTTGTGTACCTTGGTTACAACCTCTAGTTTGTCTTGGTTTTCCTTCCTCAGCGCGTCGATGCGACCTATAAACTGCTTCCCGGTGTCCTTGTCCACCAGGGCCTGCTGCTCCCATTCCTTGCTGTACGGCGGCTCGTCGCTTGGTCGTCGTTTGCGTTCTGGATCGTATCTTGGATCACCCCTCCTTACTTTCCTGAACGGTTCTCCTATTTCTTCCCAGATGTCGGCGGCGATTGCATCGGCCCGGAACTTCGGGATGTCCGTGGCCAGCCATTTCTTCAGGAACTCGGCTCTCTCGGTTTCCGACGACATGAACCCCAACTTGACGAGCAGAATGTCATGCACGGCAGAGCTGTTTGAATCGATGACGGCGGAGCGCCTCATCGCCTCGTCCACCCATCCGCGGATGTCCTCACGCACTGCGTCGCGGTTCGTTTTTGCTGGATCCGCCTCCGAGGGGGACTCGAGCCACTCGACGATGCCCTCCTCCGTCTCGGCGCGCGGCGTGTCCGGCGCGCCGACTGTATCGGCGATCGACCCTGCGTCGTCGTCGCCTGACATTGGCCCTTCTAGACTGACGCCAGGCAATCCCGATTTCGCCCACATGTGAACCTTCAAGTGCTTGAGCTCTGTCTTGAACGACGGTGCAGTCATGGTTCCGCCGCCGGGCAGCGGGGCCTCGATAGCTTCCCCGCTGTCGAGGTCTCTCCGGAGGAAATGCTCGTTAAGGAACCTTGTTATGCCGAGGGTGTCGAGGGAGCCGCTGTCGCCGAACTTCCCGGTGGCCTGCAACGGGGCTATGTATTGCCCCCACTTGCTCCTAGCAGCCTCGGCGCCTGATGTAGCGGCAACCTCGCCGTCGTACTGGTCGCCAGTCTTCCTGTTCCTTATGCGGTACCACACGCCCTTCACTATCGCGCCGAGCGTAGCTGCGTCGCTCGGCTTCTGGGCGTACAGATCCTTCTCGATTGAGTTTCGCGTACCCTCGAGAAGCATGCTGAAGATGTGCAGCCTGGCCAACTCCTGCGCCTTGGCCTTGCTGCCAGCCTCCTGCGTCAGAAGGGTGGATTTCCGTTGTCCTGTCATGCGGACTCTGGACCACCAATACGATCTGGTGAGCCACTCAATCTCGCCGCTGAAAGCCTCCTGCACGAACGCCGCCACCTCCTTCGCCGTGGAGTCGCGCGTATCGCTTTTGGACAGTCCGATTCCGAACTCCTCGAGCTTTTTCCGCATCCCGGTCGCCTTGGTCTCGCGGTCGTCGCCCTGTAGCATCTTCTGTAGGAGCATTTTGATCGTGTGCATGAGCTTCGTGACATCCCCTTCGGACACCGCCTTGGCGGACGATGTCTCGCCAGACTCTATGCCGTCCAGCATCTGCTCGAACACATGGCGGAACATCTCCTCCTTTGTTGGTTCGTTCTCCTCCGGCGGGGATGAGGCGTCATCGAGCATGGCCTTCGCGAACGCCGACCCCATGTCGGCGTCGAGCCGGAATGCCTCCTGCATGAAGCGGTCGGTGTACAATTCGTCCGGGGGCGTTGGGGCGCTGCGCGCAATGTCCAAGAGAGCCTCGCCCATTGCGAGCCTGTCGAACGCCACCATGACGAACGGCGTTATCATGCCGATCCACTGCCTTTCCTGGAGACTAGGGACTTGTCCCTTACCATCTCTGATGCCTGCTTCTTCGCTGCGGCGTCTTCCTTCTTGAACCTGTCGATCCTGTCCGCACTGGCGGTGTCGCCTCCGAATGTCTCGCGGTCCCTGTCTATCATCTTCCACTGCCTCTCGGCGCTCTGCCCGACCGCGCAGTCCAGCTTCTTCTTCGCGGGCGTGGTGTGTCTGGTCGTGCCTATGCCGGGGGCTGACGGACGGCGTTTCGTCACCTGCTTGCACATGCTGCAACGCGGCTCGCCGTGATCCTCTGCGGCCCGCATGGCTGCGTATGTCGGGTACGCGACCTCGATGTCGCCATCGGTGCCGCTTCCGGCGGCTGGCGAGGATTCGCCGAAGGTAGACATCGCCCTCGCCACCCTCTTGTCCGACTCTGGGAGATTCACAAGGCATTCCTGGTTGGCGCACCTGAAAACATACTTCGGCATGTCATTCCCCTTTCAGACGGGCCAAGACGCCGTTCAGCACCTGTCTGCCTTGGTGCTTCTTCAGGAGCCTGTCGATTATGAGGGACACGGTGTCGGACCCGTCCGCGCGGATTCTAT
>VAPB010027717.1_pt1 | contig 15218 bp, 14 predicted proteins | sample 3395101 | NCBI WGS metagenome assembly VAPB01 (sample SAMN08290433, study PRJNA428436) | hydrothermal vent metagenome | isolation source: Deep-sea hydrothermal vent chimney | place: Indian Ocean: Southwest Indian Ridge | reverse complement strand
TGAATAAAAAGAAAAATCCTTACATTAGATTCCCGGAGGGAAGATTAAATAAGCTAATCCTATCATTAGGGTTTCCAAAGGGAACACATAATTAATATAAACTCATTACATTTCTGCTCCTTCTTAGGAGCAACTAATTCTGAAGTAGTTTTTCATGTTTTGTTATAAAACTTTATCTTTATGGGCAATACCAAAATCTTAATTTGTAAGTTTCAATTTCTCATCTTCCGCAAGCCCTCGCGGCTCCCCTGTGTCTTCCTGTCGTAAGACAGGAACTGGGGGTGAGGGTTATCTTCTCAACTTCTGCGTCTGCTTCTGCTTCTGCTCGTTATTGTCTATTGTCTTTTCTTTTTCTCCATACATAAGGACGTACAACCGTTGATTATTATTTATTGATAACAAGTTGCATGCTTTATCTAATCATTCACTTTAAGTACTAAGGGGTCATCCATACCTGCTTCTCTAAAGCCTTTGGCCCTGATACGACAGCTGTCACACTGCATGCAGGGAACATATTTGATGGATGGGTGATGTCGAAGCGATCCTTCGCGGAGACCCGCTTCGGGAGGGATGAGAGATGAAATTTCTTTTTCGTCCTTCGTCCTTCGCTCGCTCGCCTCGGGGCGAAGCAACGGGCCTCGTGCGAAGCCTACGGGTCCCTCGTCTTTCTGTTTTTTCTGCGGATCATAACAACTCCAGGTCTTTAGAAAATCAACACCTAAGGCAGAGCCTTTTTTTATTATCTCCGCCTTGTTCATTTTGATCAGCGGGGTATGCAGACAAAACCTGACTCTGCCCTCTACCGACACCTTTGTAGCAAGATTAGCCATATTCTCAAAAGCATTTATGAATTCGGGCCTGCAATCCGGATAGCCGCTGTAATCAACAGCATTAACTCCGATAAATATATCACCAGTGCCAATGACCTCCGCATAGGAAAGCGCATATGACAAAAAAATTGTGTTACGCGCCGGAACATAAGTAATTGGGATTGACGATGGATCCTCTGTTTTAGGCACCTCGATATCAGATGTAAGAGCAGAACCGCCGATCTCCCGGAGGTCAGAATCTATGATAATGTGTTTTGCGGCATCAAAAGCACTCGCGGCAAGTCTTGCGAACTCCAGTTCTAAACTATGCCTTTGTCCATATTTGAAACTCAACGCATAGACTTCATAGCCTTCGCTCTTTGCAATGGCGAGTGTAGTTGTTGAGTCAATTCCTCCACTTAAAAGAACAACAGCGCGTTTCACAAGATACAATCCAAGACATTGCAAATTCTAAAATTAACAATTGGCATTTAAAATCTATTTTTCAACCTTTGCTAAATGCTAATTTTGTCCGGCCTCAGGCGGATCCGCCGGGGCGGACAATAATAATTTTGAAATTTATTTTAGGGTTTTAATAAACATCATCATCCGTCCCCGCAACCCCGTCCGGTCCGGCACTGAAAAGTTTATAACTTTGGTTTGACGGTAAATATATATAAGGGCGTCCCCAGTAATCCTTTTCTTTGGTAATCACTTCAAGGCTTTGAGGGTATCCGCCATTTTTCACTTTATAAATATCAATTTCCGTAATTATATTCTCAATTGCAAAACCGGATCCGATATCACTCAATGATTTGTACGCGTCAAAATTCCCCTTAATGGATAATATTATAATTGCCAGTATCACACCAAAAATTGCTATATAGAAATAATAGCTCAGCGACTTAGCGTCCGCTTTAATCTCCTCCAGAGGTTGGACTATTATCGGTTCAATAATCCCTTTTTCTTCTAAAGATATTATTGCTTTTGACGTTTCAAAATCTCCTGAATAACTGATATTGATTATGGCGCTTACGTCAGTTTCATCATCTATAAGACTAAGGGCCTCTTTCTCTATTTCAGACAACTCACCGGGATCCGGCTCCGCGACCTGCCTGTAAATAGTATTCAGATCAAGTTTGCCCTCAACCAGAGACCATTCATCAACTATCCTCAGTCCATCCATCAACAGATGCTGAGTATCCAGATAAATAGGCAATTCCTTATCAACGGGGATCTCCTCCGGAATAAACTCATATCTTCCTTCTTTCCATGTGAAGATCTGAACTATAGTTTCAATGATCTGGCCCTGAATGATCTCGGCAAGCGCCTCTTTTGTAACAAGGCCGTGTCTTACAAATATATTCCCCAGCTTGATCCCTTCGGTTTTCTGCATCTCTATTGCGGTTTCAAGGTCCTTCTGCCCTACCAGTCCTCTTTTTATCAGGATCTTTCCAAGCCTGTTGGCTTCAGACCTTCTCTGTGATTTCAGGCCGGCGATATTACCGTTTATAAAACTTAGCTCAATGCCGTCAAGCTTGCCCTTGATATTGAGAATGCCTGTTTTTCTCTGGAAATAAATGAGCTGAAGTATATCAGCCAGCCCAAATTCCTGTAAAACACCTTCTAACGCCATCTTCTTGGAGTCCCCCTGAAAATACTTATTACAGAAATACTATAGACAATAATAAAACCTGCAACTGATGCCCCCGCCAGGAAAGAGGTCATATGGCTCATAGCTTCAGGAAAAGGAATATGCGACCAGAACAACGCTGAAACAACAAAGAAAGTAAATGATGAAAGTATAGCGGTTCCCTGTACAGTCCAGCCGTAATAAATATGGCCGGCTCCAGGTAACAGTACTGTCAGAATTTTCAGACGCATATTTTTAATATCTCTATAACGCTGTATCTCAAGTATTCTCTCTATCCTTTCCCTGGCACCCATTTCACTGACTTTTACCAGAGTTTTAAAACACGCAAGACATACTTCTTCATGAGACAGCCTTTTCTCACAACTGCTGCAATATATCTCTCCGCATCTCCTGCAGCAATAAGCCCCGTACTCCACCTGTTTCCGATAAATATATACGGCAAGAATTAACAGAAAAAACAGGAACAACGAAAATTCCTTACTGCTGAATGATCTCATTTCTCCCAACAGTGCTGAAGATCTGTATAGCGGCGAGCGGTAAAACGCCAGGCGCCACAGATCATCATTGGTGAGATTTTCGTCCATTACAAAGCGGTTAGCGGACATCCCTTTAACGGAGTTATAAAACGCTACCTTTTCAGGGTCTATTTGATTCGCTGTATCATAGTACTGTTCAGCGTCCCGAAATCTGAGGACTTCTCTGTATAATTGGCTGAGATTGAAATTCGCGGACGCAAGTTCAGCTTTAAGTAATCCCCTCTTATAATAAGCTACCGCCTTTTCATATTCGCCCAATCCAACATAACTGTTTGCAATGTTGTTTAAACTCTTTGCGTCGTCTCCATCTTTCAGGATCTTATCATATATCTTAATAGCTTCTTCATAACGTCCACTTCTGCGCTCGTTTATGGCATATGAAAAAAGAACATCATTACTGTTATCTGCGCTGATCTTAGCTTCCCTGAGAGCACCTGAATATATTCCCTCATTGATATTAACTACATCACGCAGTATCCTGTCTTCCGATGCCCCGATAAAAGAAGAAAAAAACGGCAGCATCAGGATGAAAACAGCCAGTAAGCCGACCGCGGAATACATTACAATCTTTTCTCTTTTATTCAGATATATCCAGAACGGCAGGATAAAACCGATCATGCCAAAAACCGGCCCGAAAAAGACAAAGAGGACCGGGGCGGCGAGCAGATACAATTTCCTTTTATCCTCTACAATATCGTGCATATAGAGACGGAACTTTGATGTAATTAAAGTAAGTATGATCAGAAATATCGACACGTGAATCGAAACAAAAAAACTGACAAAGAACACTCCGGCCGTCTGAAATGACCACCAGAAGTTATTGCGAAATACTTTCCATGTACCCAGCATTTGCCATGCCGCTTTATTCAGCTTTGCCGGATGCAGTGAAAGATTGGTTTTTGCAATATAATAAAAAGGGGACGGCAGATCCGGCGAAAGCTGTCTCGCGTCGCTGAACAGGGCTGCTGCTTCAGCTTTTCGCCCTTCCTCGTAAGCCTTAAGTCCTTCATCCATCAGGACAAGAGAATGAGGAAGCAGATTCGTCAGCCCCAGCTCCGCCCTGTATTCCAGCAGTTCATTAACATCAAGTTCCAGCCCATGGCTTTTTTCAATGCTTCCAGATGAGGCAACCCCGGTATCTCCCTCAGGATATGCCTGAACAGGACTCATTAAAACAACACATGCCATGACAACTAACAGGGTGTTTATCTTTTTTATCAGATTAAGTCCTTTCTTATCCATTTATCACAATACCTTATTTTTGTCCGATTCTGGCCTCCGTCCCATTAAGAAGCCTTTTAATATTTTCTCTATGCTTTAAGATTATCAAAAAAGATAGTACTATGGCAAAACATATTTTTGTCAGAGAGCCTTCCGAGAAAATAAATATTATCGGCAGAGAAAGAAATGCACTTATCGCGGAGAGAGATGAATACCGGGTCAATATCATAATAAACAACCATATAAAGATCAAAATTACCGCTGATACCGGACTATAAACAGACAGTGCTCCCAGGCCGGTTGCAACCCCCTTGCCTCCTTTGAAGGAAAGGAATATTGAATACATATGCCCCAAAACAACTGTAATAACGGTTATACCTTCCCAAAAGTCCCCGCCTGCCACAGCTCTGCAGAGAATCACGGCTGCAGCACCTTTTATAAAGTCTCCGATCAGTGTAAGGGCCGCCGGCCATTTCCCTACGGTCCTTAGGACATTAGTTGCTCCAATATTTCCGCTGCCTGATCTTTGCAGATCTATACCGGCTGTCATTGAAACCACGATCCCGAATGGTACAGAACCTATAATAAAGGCTGCCGGGACCATAAAATATGACAGAACATTATTTGTCATGTCAGACGTTTCCAGAATTGAATAAAATACTGAATCCCTGATGCAATACCGATAAGCATAGCGAACCATAACAGAATAATCCCGGTATCATATAAAAAATCCAGATTAAAAAGAGACGACATGTCAATGAGAAGCACAAAAATGGAAGTCAGCTGGAATGTGGTCTTTATCTTACCTCCCATTTCAGCCGGTATTACAATATCTTTTGTAAGCGCTGCAATCCTAAGGCCTGTTACTAGAAAGTCCCTTGCAATAATGATTATGGCCAGCCAGGCAGGAATAAGCTCCATATCGACAAATACGATAAGTGCGGACATTACAAGGAGTTTATCAGCAACAGGATCAAGGAGTATGCCCATCCTCGTAACCTGTTTAGATCTCCTGGCAACATACCCGTCAAGAAGGTCTGTGATAGATGCAACAGCGAATATAAATGTGCCCAGCAATGGCCTTGAACCTACAACGAGAATAAAAAGTGGGATAAGGAGTATTCTGCTTAAAGTAATGATCGTTGGTATATTAACCAAGAGTCTCCCCGGATACGCTGCCCCATTTCCCTGATGATTTCAGAATTAATTCGACAAATTCTCTTGCCGCCCCCCTGCCGCCGTCTTTTGTGGAAATAAAGTCCGCCAGCTTAATGATATTCTCATCAGCATCAGCAGGCACCGCTGGCAGACCTACCCTTTTTAGAAGCTCCGAATCAACTATATCATCACCCATAAAAGCGACTTCCTCATTTTTCAGGTCATACTTCACGAGGAGGGACTCATACACAGACGATTTCTTGAATATTTTCTGATGAACTTCCTTTATTCCCAGCTCATCAGCTCTAACGCTCACAACCCTGGATTCCCTCCCCGTTATGATCGCGACCTTTATGCCTGCTTTTTGCAGTGCTTTTATACCATGGCCGTCTCTGACGTTAAATCTCTTAAGTTCATTGCCTTCACCATCTATAATAATGCTGCCGTCAGTGAGCACACCATCCACGTCAAAAATGACCAGTTTAATTTTTTTTGCTTTTTCTTTTATTTTTGGATCCATTGTAAAAAACCGTTAAACGTTAATCGTGACAAATTTAAAGACCGTTAATAGTTAACTGCAACAAACCGTTAAAAGTTAATAGTTAAACGTTAATCGTGACAAATTTAAAGACCGTTAATAGTTAACTGCAACAAACCGTTAAAGGTTAATAGTTAAACGTTAGCAGCACTATTAACCAATAACAATTAACAAATAACCGGATTTCACGTTACATTATCCCTTTTTTTAGCAGATCGTGCAGATGAACAATACCTTCGGCTTTGCCATCCGGGTCAAGTATAACAAGTGAAGTAATGGAGTACTGTTCCATTATCTCTACCGCTTTTACAGCAAGCACATCTCTCGTCAGTGTTTTCGGATTTTTTGTCATCACATCTTCCGCCTTGAGAGAAAAGAATTTCTCTCCGAATTTTTCAAGCCCTCTGCGCAGATCACCATCGGTAATGATACCTGTCATTCTGGAGTCATTATCTGTAACAGTAGTTATTCCCATTCTTTTAGACGAAATTTCCATGATGGCGTCTTTCATAAGAGTCTTAAAGTTGACAGCGGGTATTTCCGTTCCGGCATGCATGACCTCATCTATAGACATTAAGAGCCGCCGGCCCAGATTTCCGCCGGGATGAAAAAAAGCGAAATCCTCTTCCTTAAAACCTCTTTTACTCAGCACTGCAACAGCCAGTGCGTCGCCCATAGCCAGAAGAGCTGTTGTAGACGCAGTCGGAGCAAGTCCCATAGGGCATGCCTCTTCCCTGACAGAGACATCAAGAAGAACATCCGCCGCCCTGGCAAGCCTGGATTCTGTATTACCGGTTAATGCTATAAGTTTGATATCAAGTCTTTTCAGGGTAGAGAGTATCTTTATAATCTCTTCCGTTTCACCGCTGTTTGACAGCGCCATTACTACATCACCTTTAGTAACCATGCCCAGATCACCATGGCCGCCCTCAGCAGGATGCAGGAATAAAGCGGGCGTTCCAGTTGAAGCAAGAGTTGACGTGATCTTTTTACCGACGAGTCCGGATTTACCCATTCCCGTTACAACTACCCTTCCGTTACAGGAGTAAATAATATCTATCGCATTAAGAAAGTTATCGTCAATCCTGTCAATTAGCGCGCCTATCGCTTCTGACTCAATTTTCAATACTTTTTTGGCCTGTTCAATGAACCTTGTATCTTCAGTTCCCTTCATATACGTCACAACCCCTTGAATATACGATATAAACTCACTGCTTATTTATCAGTTTATTTATCCCGCTGAGCTCTTCAGCCAACAAACGAAATTGTTCAGGATTAATCATGTTAGATCCGTCACATAAGGCCTTCTCAGGTGCCTGATGAACTTCCAGAAAGACAGCATCACATCCAACAGCAACAGCAGCCCTTGCCAGAGGCGAGGCAAATTCTCTCTGACCCCCGGAGGATGCGCCCTGTCCGCCCGGCAGCTGAACAGCATGTGTCGCGTCAAATATCACGGGAAAACCAAACCCCTGCATAATTGGTATGGAACGCATGTCCACAACAAGATTATTATAACCAAAAGAAACCCCTCTTTCGGTTATTGTCAGATTATTATTACCTGTTGACAGTACTTTATCAATTGTATTCTTAATATCATAAGGCGATAAAAACTGTCCTTTTTTAACATTAACAGCCTTACCTGATCTTGATGCGGCTATTATCAAATCCGTCTGTCTGCATAAGAATGCGGGGATCTGCAAAGCGTCGAGAACCTCAGCGGCCGCGGAAACTTCTTCGACTGAATGAACATCAGAAAGTATCGGCAGAGATGTTTCTTTCCGGACCTTTTCAAGGACGGCCAGGCCCTTTTTAAGCCCAGGCCCCCTGTAGGAGCTTATAGATGACCGGTTTGCCTTGTCATAAGAACTCTTGAAAATAAGAGGTATATTCAGGCGGTCGGATATCTCTTTAAGTTTTATCGCAGTCTTTAATGTTGATTCATCATCCTCAATAACACACGGTCCCGCAATAAGCACCAGAGGGTTGCCGCCACCGATCGTGACACTTCCTATTTTTACCTCTTTTGTAGCCATATAGGTATTATTGACTCACGCACAAATAATGTCCACTTTTTCGTCATTCCCGAATGATGCCCAAGGCGGGAATCCATGTTTTAAGTTATTACCTCTAGAGTCCCCGATCAAGCCTGCCTACCGGCACCTGTCTGCCGTAGGTAGAGGCAGGTTGGGGAATGACAGTACTATCAGCAAATAATACATTAATTATTACGACTATCAAATAATTATAAGAACCAATGTCTGAATATTGTATTTTGGTTTTGACTATTGTTTGCTCATTGGTTATTTATTGTTTTACTTCTTAGGCATATGAATAGCTGAATCATGAACATCCTCAGCAGCTTCCATTATACCCTCGGACAATGTCGGATGCGCATGTATTGTATGAGCGATATCCTTTGCAGTAAGTCCCTTTTCAATTGCAAGCGCAATCTCATGTATAAGGTCAGAGGCATGGGCGCCAATGATATGCGCTCCAAGTATTCTGTCAGTCTGTTCATCCGCTATCATCTTGACAAGCCCCACTATCTCACCCATAGCATGGGCCTTACCGAGTGCCCTGAACTGGAACCTGCCGACCCTGATCTTTAAACCTTTATCAAGGGCCTGCTTCTCCCTCAGTCCAACAGAACCTATCTCAGGGCTGGTAAATATCGCAGCAGGAACCACATCGTATTTCATTACTGAATCACCGTCAGTTGCGTTCTCAGCTGCAATAACACCTTCCCTGGAAGCTACATGAGCGAGCATGATCCCGCCTGTAACATCACCCACAGCGTAAATCCCTTCAACATTAGTCTCCATTCTGTCATTAGTCAGTATTTCGCCCCTCTGACCGGTCTTGACACCGGCAGCATCAAGTCCCAGATTCTCACTGTTCATTGCCCTGCCTATGGAAACAAGCGCCTTTTCAGCTTCAATTACCTTACCGTCGGAAAGAACGGCTGATACAGAGCTTTCCTTAACTTCAACTTTTTCGATCTTTATATTTGCTATCAATTTTATTTTTCTCTTCTTCAGCTCTCTTTCAAGTACTTTGGATATTTCCTCATCTTCCGTAGACACAGCGTTAGGCATCATCTCAACCATGGTCACTTCAGACCCGAATTCCTTATAAATAAAAGCGAATTCACAGCCTATTACGCCCGCACCTATAATTAAAAGGCTTTGGGGGATCTCTGTAAGATTCAGTGCATGGTCACTTGATAATATCCGCTCTCCGTCAATGGGAAAAGCCGGTATCTGCGCCGGCCTCGAACCTGTCGCAATTATGATCTTATCAGTGTCAATATCTTCTTCACTCCCGTCTTTAAGGGTCACCTTTATCTTTTGGGGACCGAGCAAGACCCCTCTTCCCTCAACAAGCCTGACACCCCAGCTCTTAAAAAGCCCTCTAATACCCTTAACCTGGGTGCTGACAACTTTATCTTTTCTCAGCATGACTTTCTCAATGTCAGCCCTAACATCACCATTCAGTTCAAGGCCGTAATCTTTTGCGTGTTTAACCTTATAAAGGACTTCTGCGGACGAAACAAGCGCCTTTGTGGGAATGCATCCCCTGTTCAGGCATGTTCCGCCCACTTCGGTGTCTTCCACCACGGTGACATCAGCGCCTAATTGAGCCGCCTTTATAGCCGCGACATAACCGCCCGGCCCTGCGCCAAGAATAACGATTCTCATTACTTTAATTTCACCTCATCCTCAAGATATTTTTCATATTCAGAAGCATCCATAAGATCATTGGTCTCAGAATCATCCTCTATGTCAATAACAGCTATCCAGCCCTTGCCGTAAGGGTCCTCATTAATTATTTCCGGGGTGTCTGAGAGATCTTCATTGACTTCAGCCACAGAGCCGCTCACAGGACTGATGACCGATGCTGTAGCCTTCGTGGACTCTATCTCAGTCATTTCAGAATTAGCCTCAACAGTAGATTCCACCTCAGGAAGATCAATATAGACAATGTCTCCAAGAGATTCCTGGGCATAATTGGTTATTCCTATAGTCGCTTTTTTCCCTGATACACTGACCCATGTGTGTTCCTTATGATATTTGAGTTTCTCAGGATCCATAACTACCTCCATTGTTTTACGTTTTGAAAGCCGGGACGCACAATCCGGCGAGTTTACATCAGGCGTGTGAAATTTTAATCATAGGCTGTTTTTTTGTCAAGAATTAGATGCGGTTCATAAAAAATTTATTCTTCGAGGAGATTCTCGATAAGTTTAATAGAAGCTTTACTGTTCCAATCCCTCAGTCCCATAAACTTGAGCCTGATTATCCCCTTACGGTCTATCAGAAATGAAGTGGGCAAAGAATAGACGCTGTACATGGCTGCCGCTGTCTTATCGTTATCATGCAGCATGACATAGCCCATAGAAATCTTCTTCTTGCCCATAGACATCCTCTTCTTATAGTCAATCACCTTCTGAACTGACCTGTCCGTGGACACTGCTACAATTACCAGCCCTTTATTCTTATACACTTTATACAGGTCACTAAGCGACTTTCTCTCCTCTCTGCAGTACGGACACCATGTAGCCCAGAAATTAAGCAGGACCGGCTTGCCTTTAAATGATCCAAGCGAGACCTTATTGCCCGACAAGTCATTGACTTTGAATTCAGGGGCCTGTTTACCCGGGAGCTTCTCTACTGCCCATGGAGAAAACCGTTCGGCACCGGCATAACCGGCAGGTAACATGACTAGAGACAATAAAACCATACTCTGTAAAATAATGTTCAAAGATTTTCTCATAGTGTTTACCCAATTATCACAAAAATCAGTGTAATCGGCAATGCTTTGATAGTAATTGAAATTATAACTTATATCAAGTGAGGAGAGCTGTTTAGTTGCAAATTGTGCGAAGCTATACGCAGTATATAGCGAAGTTTGGTGGTGCCGGTCTACCCTACGGGTCGTAGACGACTCGTTGAGCGGTGGGCCTGCCCGCCTTTTAGTATGGCGGGAGTTTCCGCCCGCCAGAGGACGGGCAAGCCTCAGGCGAGATCTCGCCAAATTATAATTTGGCGGAGAACCCTTCAGATCCTATTTCTTGATGGTCAAGGTTTAGGCTTTTCCTCAATATTGGTTGGAATTGGCTGTATAAAAGAACTGACGGGCACAAAATGGGCACAGTCAAAGGGCTTGGAATTAACCAAGCCCTTTTTGATGATAACACCTACTTATCAATAGTTCAGGAAGATTGAAATATTAAGGATTACGGGATGAAACAAATAAAATAGGAAACCAATAATATTTTTTAAACTATTTGGAACTTTTTTTCGGGAAGATATCCTCTGTGATCTCTTTGTCGTTCCTTTGCTCCTTTTCATGCAGGTAAACCTTAAGGTCTTTTTCAAGTTCTGATACGTCTTCAGGAAGAGATGCCTTCTGTTTAGCTTCGTCCATCATCTCTTCATAACCAAGTTTCCCGGCTTCCTCTTTGGCTTTTATAGCATCCTCGCCCCTAAGCACACTTACAGAACCTGATACTACTTCTTCCAATGCAACAGTTGTCATTTTATTTGCCTTACTATCTATCGTTGGATGTATACCCTGGTATAACTCTCTTGCTCTTTTTGCAACTGCTATTGAGAGCCTGAAGCGGCCATCAACCTTTTTCTCGTCTATTTCAACTGGTAGAGAAATTAAATCCATATTGCCTCCTGATATAGATATTTATTATATTTTAAACGAATTCAGAACATGGAAGCTCCGAGCCTGCTCGGAAAGCTTCACTTTTTTAACAGGTTGAACTTTTCGACGTATTCCAGGACTGCCCATACAAAAGCAGAATGGCTCCATGTGAGTGGTGACACAGAAAGAGGAGAACCATTCACAGGGTGTACCTGTTCTGCAAGCACACCAGAGGGAAGCGCATTATTCGCGCACCATTCAAGGTAAGGAACGGCTTCGTGAAGTTCCTGAATACTTTCGGCTCTAGCAATAAAGTATTCTCCTAACCAGAGCGTAGATATAAACCAGGGATTGCCGGGGATATCCTTTGGACTGTCTTTCGGCCGTTGATAGACATCATTCCGGTATCGGGCACAACCTTCAATCGGAGTTTTAAGCCATAATTGCTGACGTATTGCTTCCATTGTTTCGACCATCCGTGGATCTTTGGGAGACAATACTCCCAGAGTCGTGAGTCCCAACAGACTGACGTCAATCACTTCATCAAGTTCATAGCCTTTACCCGTTCTGTAACCGGAGCGTGCATACCTCTTAAGATCAGAGTGATACAGGTATCTGGTGAGCCCTTCCTTCATTTGTTCGGCCGCTTTGTCATATTTCTCAGCCAGGGGGGTGTCTTGAAAGAGTCTTGCGAAATTTGCCGCTGCTCTGAGGCCGGCGATTACTGCTGCTATAGTAAAAGAATGTACTCCATATCGCTCTTCCCAAAGATCGTAGGAAGACATAGGCAACAGAGTCTCAGAATCACGGTACGTTACCAAAAAGTCAGCAGACTTTTGAATGAGATCCTTGTAGAGAGGCCTGATGAATTCTATATCTCTCGAACTCTGGTAGTGTATCCAAAGTGCCCAGAGAATCAAAGCAGTTGAATCTTCCTGTATGGGATATACTTCCTCTCCATTTACTAACCAGGGATGCCAATTGCTGGCCAGCGAACCATCCGGATTATAATGCTGGAAGAGATATCCCTCCTCTGATAATACGTGAGAGCAAAAGTCGAAAAATTTCCTGCATACATGCGAGTAGCCTGCCTTTGCTAAAGCAACGGCAACGAAGGCCCCATCGCGGCCCCACATATAAGAATAAGTGTCTTTACCAAAACGAACTATATCAGAGTCATTTGCTGCAATGATTGCTCCCCGGTTATCTATCTGTGTTCTTAATATGAGGAGGCTTCTGTTGAAAATGTCTGTAACTGCTTTGGACAGGTCTCCGTCGGGTCTGGACTCTTTCTGAACCCACGCCCCCCAGTAATCCGATGTCCGTTTGATCAGTTCTGCGGGCGTCTTCTCCAACACAGCCTGATTAATTTGGGCCACTTCATTGTATCGTGTGCCTGCAGCTATCCAGTAAAAAGCCGTTGCCTTTCCGCCAGAGGGCAGTTGCAGCCATATTCCAATTGTAGAGTCAGCAGAACCCCAGGAGATTGGATTTCCACTGAGTTCTCCATCCTCAGCGTCTTTCCAGGTCCCCAGCCTTCCGGGGACATCCTTGTCTCCGCACGCAAAGTAATCAACGCCCCACTTTTCGGCCTTGCCACAACTGATGAGAAAATACCTGCTTGCTTTATAGTGTATGATGGAACGGATTTGGGGGTGAAAATAAGCCGTATCTCCAATATCATTGCCATAAAGGTGAAAATCGTGACTGAAAAAGAGCCTTACCTGACGTTCCTTTCCTTGCAGATTTATCACTTCGACCTTTTTAATATATACATTCAAGTCTAAGTCAACCGCGTCAGAGCAACGAAGTTCCAAACCTAAAGTTTCGTTTTTCAGAAAGACATCAGTCACGAGGCTGTTATTGTGATACCGCAGGTCGCTCTTCCATTCCGGGCCCATCCAGGAACAGCGTCCATCTACCCATACCCCGAATCGAAAAGGATTCCCCTTTGTATGGTTCTCCTGGCCTATTAGGGGGAAATACACATCCCTAATCTGATAATTCGAGTCAAAATTAAAAAGAAGATTGCCGTTGCTTACCGGAATGTCTTTAGGCATAGATTTCTTATGTAGTTATAGGGCGATCATAGTTGAGAGGTTTCAAAGGATAGCTGGTTAACAGTTTGCTGTCGCTGTCTGATATTTTACGTCTGTCGATTAGCTTACGATATAATTCTGAATATTTACAGGCCATACTTATAATGGAGAAATGATCCTGCACATGTCTCCGGCATTCACGGGGATCAATACTATCTATGCGGCCGACTGCTTCAATCATAGCATCCATGGAATCCACAACAAAACCTGTTTTTCCGTCCACTACTATTTCAGGAACAGAACCTTTATTGAATGCGATAACCGGTGTACCGCATGCCATTGATTCTATTAATACGAGTCCAAATGGCTCTCCCCATTGTATAGGAAATAAGGTTGCCCGTGCATGCCGATACCATTGCATTTTTTGTTCGCTTGTGATCTCTCCTATGTAGATAATCTGTTTGTCGCAGTCCAATAAAGGCTTTATTACCCTGTCATAATAGTCATTACCATCTGCATATTTGCCAACATCAACTAATAAGTCGATAGAATCCTTCAAGCCTGCAAAATATTCCTTGTCTGCGGGTTTGTTCTGGACACAACCGGCAATGATAAGTTTAGAACCTGTTTTTTTAGCGAGTTCTATGGCTTTATCCTGTCCCTTGTCTCGAGTTACCCTGCCGATAGAGAATAAATAACTTCCCTTAGACGGCTTCTCTTTAACCGGGTAGTCTTCCACTTCGATTCCATGATAAACCGTTTCCACTGTGTTAACTAAACCATAATACTGCTGTTTTTGATACTCGCTTATTGGAACGCAATACGCTACGGGGGATTTCGTGGGACTACGCCACCGCTGGTAGCTTCCTTCCCTAGAACTTTCTATGGCAGATATATGAAGGGTCATCACGATTGGCACATTCATGCTGAACATACCGTCATAAATGAGCTCAGCCATTTTTGCATCATGCACGTGGATGACGTCAACATCACCCATCTTTGCCCTTTTTAATGCCCTTGAAAGGAGTACACGCCTGGTTTTATTCCGTTCCTGTGTGTTTTTGCCCCAAAAGTCACCGATGCTTTGATCGACAGTCACATAATGTTCCCCGGTTACCCTGGAATCGCCTGAGCAAGCAACAATTGACCGGTGACCTAATGAATGGACTCCTTTGTCGATGTTATAAATAATCGTTTCTATGGGACTATAGCCCAGACCTGGCTTAATCGGTTGGCAAATAGTTGCCACATGTAATACAGTTAGCTTTTTATGCTTCGCCTTTATTGACATAATTGATATCCACAGGATTGGTTACGAGTTAATAATTAAGAATGAAGACATCTAATTATAATATAAAAATGAGGTAAATTACCATGTTATCAATATCCTGGTAGTGGGGTAAACTTCGCTACGCTACGCTTACTTTCCAACTCGCCGATTGCTATTAAGTCTTTCCATAGCATTATTCAATCTGATTGAAACCAATCTTTTCTTCATAAAAGACTTGCCAGAACTTGATTTTAAGTATGACTCAAATCGCTTTGCGTCCACTTCTTCTGTAAAAGCCAAATATGATTCCAACTTCCACGGAGCATATCTTTTAC
>VAPB010043591.1_pt1 | contig 15234 bp, 12 predicted proteins | sample 3395101 | NCBI WGS metagenome assembly VAPB01 (sample SAMN08290433, study PRJNA428436) | hydrothermal vent metagenome | isolation source: Deep-sea hydrothermal vent chimney | place: Indian Ocean: Southwest Indian Ridge | reverse complement strand
GTGATCCCAAATCTACCTCAACTTAAAATATCTACACTTAGAGATACTGCTACACTCTTGGGCGGTGTAGTGCATGTCTTTCACAAAATCACTGATTATTCGGTTGTTCATATAGCCTAAGTGATTGCTAATAAAAACCAGTTAAAAAATAATTTGTTCAAGGAAATAATATGAAAATAGAACAAGCCATCAATATCCCAATAATTGACGGACATATCCATTATCCTCACCCTTCGATGATGGCGAATCTGATCAATATATCCGATCAATTGAATATCAACAAACTCAACATCGTTTGCACCCCTGACCAACAGCGCCTTAGTCTTGTGCCCGATGCCTTGCACCTTAAGGCCCATTATCCTGAGCGAGTATTTGTATTTGGCGGTTTGGATATTTCAGCTTATTTCCGCACCCCGCACGAGGTCGGCAGCCTTTTTGGACAAAATGTTGACCAGCTGATGACCGCTGGCTGTGATGGCATAAAAATGATCGAGGGCAAGCCAATTATGCGTAAAGACCTTCCCATCCCACCGTTCGATAGTGATGTTTTTGCCCCTTATTGGGAGAAATTGGAGGAAAGTCAAACCCCTGTGATATTCCATGTCAACGATCCGGAAGAATTTTGGGAAGCCGAACGCGCCCCGAAATGGGCCTTTGAACGTGGTTGGTTTTATGGCGATGGCACTTATATCAACAATGAAGATCAGTATACAGAGATCGTCAACGTTCTCACCAGGCACCCGAAGTTGAAGATCATCTTCGCCCATTTCTTCTTTCTTTCTGCCCAATTGCCACGGTTGGCAACCTACCTCGACAAGTTTCCCAATATATGCATTGACCTCACCCCCGGTATCGAAATGTATCAAAGTTTCGGGAAGGATATTGATGCCGCCCGAGATTTCTTTCTGAAGTATCAGGACCGCATCATCTTTGGTACAGATATTGGAGCTAGGGCACTGCTTGTTGATTCAAATGAAGGCATTCAGGAAGATGAGAGTCATGCCCGAGTTTTCGTTATCCGAAACTTTCTGGAAAATGATTCTGAATTTTTCCTGGATTCATCCAGCGGTTTTCTTTTCGGTCCAGCTGATGTTTCATTCCGGGGCATAAACCTTCCAATATCCGTGCTAGAAAAGATCTATTATAAGAACTTTGAACGTGTTGTTGCACTCATTCCTAAGCCGCTGACTACCGGGGCAATTATTGAAATGTGTAATCAAATTGAAAGGACGATCCAATTCCTTGAAGCCATTCAACCAGAACGCACGCATGATGCTTCTGTAGTGAAATTTGTCAAATCTTATTTTGACTCAGAATAATCATTTTTAACTAGCTGCTGAGGAGGTATGCTATGAAACAACTGAAAAAGTGGCAAGAACCGATCTACGCAATTGGAGGATTCGGTCCTGGGTTCCTGTACCAAATCGTACTCACCTACCTATTGCTGTACTACCGCCCGGCTAAATCTCTGGTTGAAGCAGGTGCCGTGGTCTTTGCACCCGCCGTGGGCTATGCCGCCGGCATGTTCATCGCTCGTGTGCTTGACGGCGTGATCGACTTACCGATTGCTTCATGGACTGACAATATGAAGAGCAAATGGGGCCGCCGCCGACCTTTGATGGTATTAGGCTTGATCCCAACTGCAATCACATTCATCATGCTCTGGTACCCACCGGTAACCGGAAAATCTTTGGGAGAGAATGGGCATTGGGGAAATATCGTCTATATCGCGATTGTCAGTTCCCTGTTTTTCTTTTTCTACACCCTGATCATTGTCCCTTACCTGGCTTCACTTTCAGAGATCGTGACTGATGAAAATTCAAGAGTCCGAGTTGCAAGCTGGCAAACCTTTTTTAATACTGCTGGTTATGTGCTCACTTTTGTCGTTGCCCCGATCATGTTCGATAAGTTTGGTATTCGCGGCACTGTTTGGCTGTTAGTGCCAGCGATCATTTCCTTCCTGGGCCCAATCCTGGTTCTTAAGGAAGACTCGACAATTCAAACGGGTTTGGAAGGATCTGCGGTAGAACAAGCAGCAGATAAAGACGTACCGCTCTGGGAAAGCGTGAAAATGACACTGGCAAATAAAACGTTCCGCATTTATATGCTGTCATTGGCTACATTTTTCTTCGGTTTGCAGTTCTTCCTCGGCGGGATCGCTTTTATAGCCTTGGATATGATGGGACTGACCCAGTCACAACTTGGCACAATGAATGCCGCAGCTTTCGCGCCAGTGCCGATCATGCTGATCATTTTTAATATCCTGACAAAGAAGAAAGGAGCCAAGTGGGCTTTTAGGCTGTCCTTGTTGGTCTTTGCCTTGGTTATGTTCGCTTTCCCTCTTGCCTGGGATCGTTTTGATTTTCCCCTCTCGCCTTATATAATCGGCATAATTTTAGGTGGGATCGGCAGCTTTTCCATTGGTGTATTTTTCACCATCCCTTATGCCTTCCCTGCTCAGATCGCTGCCATTGATGCTCAAGAGACAGGTAAAGATCGAGCCGGTATGTTCTTCGCGGTTCAAGGGCTTATCAACCAATTTGTTGGCAGCCTTGCGGGATCAATACTGGCCTTGTTACTCAACTGGAAGTATGGGGTGATCGCAATTGGCCCGGTTGCGGCTGTAGCCTGCATCGCAGCTTTCTTTTTTATGAAACCATACCCATTGGGACAGGCACCTAAATCTTAATTTAATAATTAAATAACCAGGAAGAGCAAGATCCTTCTGCTCTTCCTGGTATAAATCAATGAAACTAATTATCACAAATAATTACAAAGCGCTGAGTACGCGTGCAGCTAATTTTGTAATTGATCACATTCGACATAACCCAGCCAGCGTGTTGGTGTTTGCAACCGGCAATACCCCGCTGGGTATGTTCCGCGAACTCGTTAGTGCCTTCCAAGGCGGAGAAATTAGTTTCCAGCACTGTTCTTTGATTGAACTCGACGATTATTTTAATATCTTCTTGAACGATCACCGTAACCTTTTCAATTGGCTGGCAGCCGAGTTTGTAAAGCAGGTAGATATTCCAGCTGAGAACATTGTCCGTTTTAACACAGCTTCGATTGATCCTGAGCATGAATCTGAGCGTGTCGAAAAAGAGTTAGAGAAATTGGGTGGTATCGACCTTCTTGTCTTGGGGCTTGGTATCAACGGCCACCTCGGCTTCAATGAACCAGGATCAGATCCAAATTCAAAGACACGAACCATCAACTTATCCGAAGCATCGATAAGGAGCTCTTCCCAGTATTGGGGAAAAGAAGAAGAAGTGCCACGTCAAGGAATTACGCTTGGTTTAAAAACAATTTCTGATGCGCGAAACACCCTGCTGTTGGTTAGTGGTGAGGAGAAAGCTGGTGTACTGGTTGCCACCTTACAAGGCCAGGTTAATATTGATGTACCTGCCACAACTCTCCAACTGCATAAAAACCTTAGCGTGATCGCGGACGAAGCAGCTGCTGGAAACTTATCTGTAAAAGCAAAAAAGGGCAGATTGTGATAACATTTTTTTTCTAATGTTAGTTTGGAGGATCTGGCCTCGGAGTGGGGTAGGAGGGTAAAATAATGCCCCTATCACTAAGGGTATTATCAGCGCAGCAGGAGGGACTCGAACCTCACCAACTAATTCGAAGTCAGACGCTCTATCCTGAGTAGAATCCCTTAAAGTATAATCAAGGGAGAATGTATTTAGAAGGGTTCCTCACAACTTAAATTCAGCAGAGGGATTCATTTTTTCCAGCCAATTGAGTTTAACTCTGGATTACCAATTCAAGCTCTTCCCATGATATGGGTCCTTCCCGCAGAATACTGAATTCATCCCCGGTGCAGTCCAGCACCGTAGACGCCATTCCTCCCGGCACTTTTCCACCATCCAGAACTAGATCGATCCTTTCTCCCACTTGCAGCTGAACCTCTTCAGCTGTCAAAGCGCTAGGTTTCCCGGAGAGATTGGCTGAGGTAGCTGCCAAGGGACCGGTCATCCTGAGCAGCTTCCGAATCAGGTCGTGATCAGGCACCCGCACACCGATGGTGTTCCCTGACGATAAATTTCCTGGCAATTCCGGATGGATTGGTAAGATCAAAGTCAATGCGCCCGGCCAAAAACTTTTAACGATTTTGCTGGTGCTGGAGTCGATTTGGGAAGCCACCAGGATTGTTTCCTCAGGATCACCGAGCAGAATGGGAATAGCTTTCAGATGGGAACGCTCTTTTATCCGGTATATCCTTTCAATCGCATCTTCGTTAAAGGCTGACACGCCTATTCCGTAAACGGTATCCGTCGGAAAAGCTATCAAGCCGCCGGCCTGAATAATGTCCTTGGCTTTCACCAGGGAACGCGGGTTATCAAAGGGTAACAGGTTAATTTCTTTTTTCATGTTTGAATTATCAGGTATCTGTCCAGTCCTGAGAGATCCTGTTCAAGGCAGTTCTCAGCCTGGGGGAAAGCCTTCCTGGCCAGTTCAAGAGCTTGCGGACCGCAGTCCTCATCCAGTTCCAGCAGGATCAAGGCACCAGGCTTCAGAATTTCCGGAGCGCTTTGCAAAGTCTTCTTAATCAATGATAAACCATCCTGGCCGCCATCCAGGGCTAGTTGGGGTTCGGTTTGGAATACCTTAAGCTTTTTTAACTTTTGCGATGGTATATAAGGCAAATTAGCGATTAATAGATCAAAGTTCTCCTGAATACCATCCAGTAAGTCGGTTTGGATGAAGTGGATTTGTTTATCAACGGAGTGCAGCCGGGAATTCTCCCGGGCTGTATTCAGGGCTTTCGAGGATATATCACCCGCAGTGATCTTTAGTTTTGGCTGGTGTTTCGCCAGGGCCACAGTTATACAGCCAGACCCGGTTCCTAGTTCAAGGCAATTATTTTTAGTTGGGTTCTGATCCAGCCATGACAGAGCTCTATCCACAAGACCTTCAGTTTCCGGCCGGGGTATGAGTACATCAGGATTGATATTAAAAAGAAGCTGATAGAACTCCCATTGTCCCAGCACATAGGGCAGGGGAGTGCCTGAGCTGAGCTGTTCCAGAGCCAACTCAAGTTGATCATTCTGCTCAGTTGTCAGGAATATATTCGGATTTGAGATCAGCTGTGACTTGGTGAGGTTGGAGACGTGGGTGATCAGAACCAGGGCGTCTAAATAGGGAGTCTCGCTTAATGGGATTAAACGAGACTGGATCTTATGGAACAGAGACATCGAAGGTGGATCAGGCGTCGTCAAATCCTGCTTCCGCGAGACGTTTGGCTTCATCCTCGGTAGCTAATTCCTCAATAAAGGAGTCAATTTCCCCATCCAATACCGCCGCAAGCTGATGGGATGAGAAGTTAATTCGATGGTCAGTGATGCGGGATTGGGGGAAGTTATAGGTACGGATCTTTTCAGAGCGGTCTCCCGATCCAATCTGAGAGCGCCGGTCAGCTGCTTGCTCTTCTTGGCGCTTGTTTGTCGCGATCTCATACAGGCGGGCTTTGAGTATGCTCAGGGCTCTGGTCCGGTTTTGGAGCTGGGACCTTTCATCCTGACACTGGACCACCATCCCGGTTGGTTTGTGGGTCAGACGGACGGCTGTGGAGTTCTTTTGCACGCTCTGTCCGCCAGCTCCCCCAGCTTTATAGACATCCATTTGAATATCGCCCGGTGGGATTTCAATTTCGTCCACATCATCTACTTCTGCCAAGACAGCAACCGTCGCAGTCGAGGTATGGATCCGGCCCTGGGATTCGGTCTCCGGAACTCGCTGCACACGATGCACGCCAGATTCGTATTTTAGACGGGAAAAAGCACCTTTGCCTTTAATTAGGGCGGAAACTTCCTTTAAACCACCCACACCGGTTTCACTGAGCGACATAACTTCAACTTTCCACCGCTGTCGTTCGGCGTAGCGGCTGTACATCCGGAACAGATCGCCCGCAAATAGTCCAGCTTCATCGCCGCCAGCGCCAGCCCTGATCTCAAGGATCACGTTTCGCTGATCGCGGGGATCCTTGGGAACCAACATGAGTTTTAGCTGAACTTCAAGCTCCTGGATCCTTTTGGTCAGGTTTTCAATTTCCAGAGCTGCCAGTTCCATCAGTTCCTGGTCGCCAGAATGTGCCAATGTATTAGCTTCCTCGAGTTGATCCAGGGATGTTTTGTATTCTTCAATTGCCTTAATGAAAGGATCCAGATCGGATTTTTCCTTGCCGAGATCAGCCGCCAGCAGGTAGTCATCACCCACGCTGAGCAGCTGCTGGTTGATCTCCTGATAGCGACCTTCAATTCCAGTAAGTTTCTCTATAAGCATTGACATATTCACAACTCAATTTTAATTATTCCTGTAACTTTTGCTGGGCAATTATACCACTTTGAGATGATGAGATCCTGGGACCATGTGACTGAGAGACGAGGAGAAAAGTAGGCTATGAGACACAGAGAGTTTGAGAAGGAGAGATAATCGGGCGGTCATAGTGTCTCATAGTCACGATGTCATAAAATTACATGCCAATCTTTCCAGAAAACAGATTGCCAAAATGCTCGAATGCTTGCATCGAATGTATGTTCGTGCTATAATTCAGGAGTTCAAACCCCTCATTAAGGTCAAATATAACCTCCCATTTCCGCTTTAGCGATCATAAGTTGGTGTATAGTGTTGGAGTTTACTCCAATAAAAATCTAATTGAATTATCTACTTAATCAAGGTTTATCCCAATCGAGAAAATTATGGAAACTCATGAATTATTAGCCAAACCCTTGGCTGAATTGCGTCAGATTGCCGAAAAATTGGATGTCAACCGTGCCAAGTTGCTGAAAAGAGAAGCTCTTGTGCTGGAAATCCAACGGGCCAAAGCAGAGTTGAATGGCCGTGAGGTCCGCGGTGGTATCCTGGAGATAATGAGCGAGGGCATCGGCTTTTTACGCTCGGCTAATTATGTGTCCGGACCGGATGATATTTATGTATCCCAATCCCAGATCAGGCGATTTGATCTGCGTAGTGGAGACATGATAATTGGTCATGTCCGACCACCCCGCAACTCAGAACGTCATTATGGACTGCTCAAAGCTGAAAGCGTTAACGGACTGGATCCCAACGAAGCTAAGCGGCGTCCGGAATTCCATTCCTTGACCCCGATCTTCCCCGAGGAACGCTTTGATCTGGAAACTTCTCCTCACATCATCTCCACCCGTTTAATTAACCTGATCACACCAATTGGTCGCGGACAACGTGGATTAATTGTGTCAGCACCCAAGGCTGGTAAAACTACCATCCTCAAGGAACTTACCAACGCCATATCTACCAAATACACCGATGTGCACTTGATCGTGGCCTTGATTGGTGAACGCCCTGAAGAGGTCACCGACATGGATCGTTCGGTGGATGCAGAAGTGATTTCTTCCACTTTTGATGAACCGGTTTCCTCTCATGTTCGGGTGGCAGAGATTGTTCTGGAAAGGGCTAAGCGCCTTGTGGAATCAGGAATGGATGTGGTGGTCATGTTAGACTCCATAACTCGACTGGCCCGGGCTTATAACCTGGTCGTAACACCTTCTGGCCGCACCTTATCTGGTGGTATTGATCCCTCGGCTTTGTACCCACCTAAACGTTTTTTCGGTGCAGCCCGCAATATTGAAGATGGCGGTTCCCTGACCATTATTGGCACTACACTGGTCGATACCGGCTCCCGTATGGATGATGTGGTATACGAGGAGTTTAAGGGTACCGGCAACATGGAACTCCACCTTTCCCGAACCTTGCAGGAAAGAAGGGTTTTCCCGGCAATTGATATTTCCCGATCTTCAACCCGTCGGGAAGAATTGCTGCTTGGTCCTGACCTCACACCCAGGGTCTGGCTGATGCGCAGAATGTATGATCAAATGGTCTCTGATCCACCCCATGGTGCTGGAATGGACCAATCAACAGCAACTGAAACCATCTTGAAGAGACTTAGCGAAACCAGCGATAATGCAGAGTTCCTGGCAACGCTGAACGAATAAATCTCAACTGAGTGATTATGGTGACGATTAATCGTAGTGTATTGCTTTCCTGGTTTTTATGGGCTATGACTTTGATTACCCTGGCTGGGGCTGGATATCTTACATGGAGTGCATTTAACCAGGAAATATCCCAGACCATCAATCAACCCATTGTTAGTTCAACAGAAGCAGGGCCAGCTCAATTACCTGAAAACATCAGGATTCCAGATTTTGCCCGGGTATCTTCAGGGGGTTCGATCCGGCGGGCAATCAAACTCCAGACTATCATCCCTGAACGGAAAAATATCCGGGCGATACACCATCTTGTGCAATCCAATGATTCGCTCTTTGGACTTGCAGCCCAATATGATCTGAAACCCGAATCAATCCTATGGTCGAATTATGATCTACTCCAGGATAACCCCCATTCCCTGCGCCCTGGTATGGAGTTGGTCATTCCTCCCATCGATGGAATCTTATATGAATGGCAGGAAGGAGACAAGGTTGAAACCATTGCAGAAGAACTCAAAACAGATCCCGAAAATATAATCAATTGGATTGGAAATGATCTGGACCTGTTGAATCCTGAATTTGTCCCCGGATTGCTGGTGATGGTGCCTGACGGAAAACGAGAACTGCAGCAGTGGATCCTGCCTACCATTGCCAGGGGTACAGCTGGTGTGTCTTCTGGCATTTACGGAGAGGGTGCCTGTATCGGCCCCTTTGATGGTTTATACGGCGGTGGTGGTTTTATCTGGCCAACTGTCGGTCATACAATATCAGGCAACGATTATTGGTCCGGGCATTTGGCAATTGACATTGGCCTTGTGATCGGAGAACCGGTCTTTGCCTCAGATTCGGGCGTTGTGGTTTTTACAGGCTGGGCTACGGGTGGTTATGGTTATGTGGTGGTTATTGACCATGGCACCGGTTATCAGACTCTCTATGCCCACCTTTCCGGAGTTACGTCTGGCTGTGGGCAGAGCGTTGTTCAGGGTCAAACAATCGGATTGGGCGGTAATACCGGGAATTCAACTGGAGCTCACCTGCACTTTGAGGTTCGATATCTGGGAGGTTTTGTAAATCCCTGGTTTGTCCTGCCCCCTCCCTGAGATAGATATTTTATAATTTAGAGGAGATTATTATGAGCAAAGAACATAACGATCAGGATATTGATACCGAAGTTATTGCAGAAACAGAAAGTTACCTGGCCTGGCAGGCTGATGAACCCGATGGAGAGAGTACCTACCACCTGGAGCTCAACAACCTGACGGTCCATTTTTTCGCCGAAGAGTGGAAAGAGTTTCTGGAGTTAGTGGGTATTCTGATTGAGAAATAAATTATTACATTGAGGGCACGGTATCATTTAAAGAAACCGTGACCTGGTTAATTGTTAATCCACCCAGTTCTTGGATCTTTCTACAGCTTTTTTCCAATCTCTCAAGTAGCCTTCCCGGACTTCTTTTTTCATGTCCGGTTCCCAGCGTTGTTCTTCCTTCCAGTATTCTCTGAGGGTGTCCAGGTCATTCCAAATACCGACAGCTAACCCGGCTGCATAAGCTGCACCCAGGGCGGTAGTTTCTGTGATCGAGGGCCGGATGACAGGAACATCTAATATATCAGCCTGGAAGTCCATCAATAGTTGATTCTGGACCATCCCGCCGTCAACCTTCAACGAATTGAGTTTAATCCCGGCATCTTTTTCCATGGCTTCCAGAATTTCCCAGGTCTGGAAAGCAGTTGCTTCCAGTACTGCCCGGGCCAGATGAGCTTTGGTGACATAGCGAGTCAGACCGGCGATCACACCCCTTGCACTTGACTGCCAGTAAGGAGCAAATAAACCAGAAAATGCAGGCACAAAATATACCCCGCCATTATCTTCTACTTCCAGGGCTAGTTTTTCGACTTCAGAGGAACTTTTGATTATGCCCAGGTTATCCCGGAGCCATTGAACCAGAGCGCCGGTTATAGCCACAGATCCCTCTAGGGCGTAAACAGCATTTGCATCTCCGATCTTATAGGCCAGGGTGGTTAACAAGCCGTGTTGGCTGGGAGTGGGATTTTCGCCGCTGTTTAGCAGCAGAAAACAACCGGTCCCGTAAGTGTTTTTAGCGTCCCCGGGATCAAAACACGTCTGGCCAAATAAAGCGGCTTGCTGATCTCCTAATATCCCTCCAATTTTTAATCCTTTTAAGGGATATACGCATTCGCCATAGATTTCAGAGGAAGATCGTATCTCTGGAAGGGTTGATTCAGGAACGCCAAATTCACTCAGAATTTGTTGATTCCAACTTAATCTATCTAAATCCATCAGCATGGTGCGGGAAGCGTTGGTCACATCAGTCAGATGCTTTCCGCCGCCAAGTCCACCTGTCAAATTCCAGATCAACCAGCTGTCGATTGTGCCAAATAACAGGTCACCATTTTTAACTGCCTCCTTCACTTCGCTGATGTTATCAAGGATCCAAACCATTTTTGGACCGGAAAAATAAGTGGACAGCGGAAGTCCCACCTGTGAGCGATAGCGATCCTTTCCCTGGTCGCCAGCCAGATCCTGGCAGATTTGGTCAGTTCGGGTGTCCTGCCAGACAATTGCATTAGAGAATGGCCTCCCTGTGGATTTTGACCAGGCAACGGTAGTTTCCCGCTGGTTGGTAATGCCCAATCCTGCCAGATCTTGGGTGGAAAGCTGAACCTGATTAAGTGCTCTGTTGATCACAAAAAGGGAATTCTCCCATATTTCAAGAGGATCATGTTCAACCCATCCTGGCTTGGGATAGATCTGCTGATGTTCTTTCTGGAAACTGCTGACAATATTTCCATCTTGATTAAATATGATGCACCTTGTACTGGTGGTTCCCTGGTCCAAAGCTCCAATAAACTTGGTCATGGTATATCCTCCCCCAGGAGAATAAAATGAATAGGTACTTTAAGCATTATACCGAATCTGAATATTCTTCAGGAGATAATTTAGTGAATCTCAGAATTGAAAATGAAAAATCAGCTAGACTTGTGATGTACTTTTAACCATGTTATCCTAATTATTGGGGATCCAACCTTTCTGGATCCGGGCAGTCCTGAAGTACCTTGCTGAATTATCAATTAGGATGAATGTCTACCAAGATATAATGATGAAGTTGATCGAAAACCCAGAATTCCCCGATTAAAGCTATAATAGTTTTGCCCTGAATAATTCAATTATAAAAGTCTGCTTACGGGATATATTATGACTTCAACTCTATACTTAATTGACGGCCATGCTCTGGCTTATAGAACCTACTTTGCTCTCACCAGCGGGGGAACCAATTCTGCCCGGTGGCTAACCAGCAAAGGCGAACCAACTGCGGGAGTGTATGGATTTACCAGTGTGCTTCTGCGTTTATTGGAACAAGAAAGACCAGATTATCTGGCGGTGGTCTTTGATACAGGAAAAACATTTCGGGATGATATTTATCCTGATTACAAAGCTACCCGGGAAAAAATGCCCGATGATCTCAGGATCCAGATAGAACGGATCCGCAACCTGGTGGACACATTCAATATCCCCCGCGCAGAAATGGAAGGGTATGAGGCTGATGATGTCCTGGGAAGCCTGGCCAACTGGGCTGTGGAGAAAGGTTTGGCAGTCAAGATCATTACCGGAGACAGGGACTTGCTGCAGCTGGTTAATGATCGGGTGACCGTCAACTTGCCGGGGAAATCCTTAAGCGATGCTAAGGATTATTTCCGGGATGATGTCAAGGCTTCTATGGGTGTCTGGCCTGAGCAGGTGGTGGATTTTAAAGCCATCACTGGCGACCGATCCGATAATATTCCCGGAGTATATGGTGTAGGTAAAAAAACTGCTGTCACCTTGCTGGAAAAATATCATACCCTGGACGAGATTTATCAGCATTTGGAAGAAGTGCCCTCACGTTTTCAAACCAAAATGGCTGAAGGTAAAGAGGATGCGTACCTCAGTCAAAAACTGGCAACCATAGTCAGTGATCTGAATGTGGAAATTGACCTGGAGCAAGCCAAACCTGACCAGTTTGATCCGTTGAAAGTGCGAGAGCTGTTCCGGATCCTGGAGTTTGGGTCCCTGCTGAATCGTCTGTCAACAGTTGAAGACATTTATGGAAAATCAGTCCCGGAAGGGCAGATGTCATTTCTGAAAACAGACGAGACCGGAGAATCAGGAGACAAACCATTCTTAACTGAAAGGGATTCCCCCGGTTCGATCAAAGTCGAGATCATTACCTCAGAATCCCAACTTAAAGAATTAGGAGAAACTCTCAAGAAAGCTTCCCAGATTGCATTTGATACAGAAACGACTTCTACGGATCAGATGGAAGCTAAATTGGTGGGCATATCCCTGGCTGTTTCAGATAACATAGGTTATTACATTCCGGTTGGCCATCAGGAGGGCAAACAGCTGGAGCTGGAGAAGGTTATTGAGGTATTAACTGGACCTCTAACCGACCCTGCAATTCCCAAACTCGGGCACAACCTTAAATATGATTACATTATCCTGGCTCGCTGTGGCTTAAAAGCCTACCCACTCAGCTACGATTCAATGATCGCCGAGTGGGTCATCAATCCTTCTTCTCGTAATCTGGGATTAAAGAAGCTGTCCTGGGTTCGATTAAATCGAACTATGAACGAAATCGAATCCCTGATTGGAAGGGGAAGGTCTCAAATTACCATGGCTGAGGTCTTGATTGAGGATGCTGCCAGGTATGCCGTGGAAGATGCAGTCATGGTGCTGATGTTAAAATCGGTTTTGGATGGAGATTTGAAACGGACTGGAAGCATGGATTTATTCCATAATTTAGAAATGCCCCTCGTTTCAGTCCTGGCGAGCATGGAAATGGAAGGTATTGGCCTTGATACTGAATTCTTAGGAGAAATGTCCCAACAGCTGAAGGATAAATTAGCCAAATTAGAGAAACAGATCTATAAGGGTGTAGGACAGGAGTTTAACCTCAATTCTCCCAAGCAGTTGTCTGAAGCACTCTTTACCACCCTTGGTTTAACACCTCCCAATCGTGGAAACAAGACGGCCAGTGGTTATTATTCAACTGCAGCCGATGTGCTGGAATTCATGAAAGAAGAACATCAGGTTCCGGCCTGGATGCTTGAATACCGGGAATATTCCAAACTGAAATCAACCTATGTTGATGCGCTTCCTGAGCAAGTCAACCCAGATACCGGTCGTGTCCACACATCGTACAATCAAACAGGATCAGTGACTGGCAGGATTGCCTCCTCTAATCCAAACCTCCAGAATATCCCCATTCGTTCTGAGCTTGGCCGGCAGGTAAGAAAAGCTTTTATCTCCAGTCCAGGGAAATCTCTGATTGCAGTGGATTATTCACAAATTGAACTACGGGTGGCAGCCCATATGTCCGGGGATCGTGCTATGTTGGATGCTTTCCGAGAAGGCCAGGATATTCACACTGCTACAGCAGCGGCAATTTATAACCTGGCGATTGAAGATGTTTCTGAAGACCAACGCCGGGATGCCAAAGCCATAAACTTCGGTTTGATTTATGGTATGAGTGCTTATGGGTTGACCCAGGGTACAGAACTTACCCTGGCCGAAGCCGAGATTTTTGTAGAGACCTATTTTGAACGTTTCCCTGGGATTAAAAATTACCTGGATGAAATCCGGAAAAATGCCCGGGAAAATGGATATGTAGAGACATTGCTGGGAAGAAAGAGATATTTTCCCCGTTTGGCGACCACAACGGACTATAACCAGCGCCGGCGGGAAGAACGGGAAGCTATCAATGCACCCATCCAGGGAACTGCCGCAGATATTATGAAGCTGGCAATGCTTGCCGTTGATGAAAAGTTAAAAACCTCTAAGCTATCAGCCAGGATTCTGCTTCAGGTGCATGATGAATTGGTGCTTGAGGCTCCTGAAAAAGAAATCCAGGAAGTAATAGCGCTGGTACAATCCGCTATGGAGGGAGTATACTCACTGGAGATCCCTCTCACAACAGATGCAAAATCCGGATTGGATTGGGGATCCTTAAGCGGTTAACCCTGCAGGGTAGATTGAGAAGAGAGTAGATATGACTGAACATAAACCGGAGCTAAAAGAACTCTTATCAAAAGGTAACTCCGCTGCCTGGGATAAGAACTGGAATGATGCCGCGGTATATTACCAGCAGGTTCTTGATATCGCCCCCGATAACTTTAAGGCGCTAACCAATATCGGTCTTGCATATTATGAAATGCGGGAATTCCAGGAAGCCCTTAATGCCTATAGTTCGGCAGTGTCTTTAGACGCAGATGATCCAGCCCCATATGAAAAGATGTTCTTGATATTTAAGGACATGGGTCAGTCGGACGACGCAGTTAAGTATGCGTTGCGAGCAGCTGAATCCCACTTAAAAAATGAGGATATTCAAAAAGCAATTGAGAACTGGAAGCGGGTGAATGAGATTGATATCCAGAATATCAAAGCCCACGCCCGGCTGGGCATGGTTTATGAGCGCTTGGGTAAATTTAAATTAGCTGTAAGCGAATATATTAACACTGCCAGCTTGCTTCAATTTACAGGTAATAATGAAAAAGCTGCTGAGTCAATTGAGCGGGCATTGCAGTGTTCCCCTGATAATATTATTGCTCTGCGTGCAAAGGAGATATTGCATCAAGGCAGGCAGCTGCCTTTACCTGAACCGATTGTCAAAGACCCAGGTGAGGAAATTATTCCAGGAGCAGACCTACTTGAGGCACCCAAACCGCCGGAACCTACAGTGTATGAAAATCCTATTGTTGAAGCTGTTGATAAGGCAATGGTTGAATTGGCAGAAGCTTTATTTGAGGAACAAATCCAAGTCAAAGGTGAAAAGGTTAACCAGGGCAGAGATCTGGATTCTGCATTAAGCTGGAATGCTGAAGGCGATCCAGGCTTGACTGATGACAGTATGGTAAAACTGCATGTTTCCCAGGCCATTGAACATTATTCAACGGGAAATGAAAAAGAAGCGGCGGGTCATATTAAGTCTGCTATTGATGATGGATATTCCAATCCAGCTGCATATTTCCTTCTAGGTTTTTTATTTACAAACCTGGGTCGTATGGAAAGTTCTTCTCGTTGGTTGACCAAATCAGTAGCCCATGCGGATTATGCCTTGGCTTCCCGGCTGTTGCTGGCGAATTATTACAGCAGCACGGATATGTGGAATGAAGCCAGTAAAGAATACCTTGAAGCCTTGAGAATTGCTGATACATCTCTGGTTGACAAGGACGATGTTGAGGATCTAATTCATCTTTACGAAGTTATGAT